>FUFK010039046.1_pt1 | contig 78660 bp, 74 predicted proteins | sample 1021851 | NCBI WGS metagenome assembly FUFK01 (sample SAMEA51879418, study PRJEB19060) | metagenome | reverse complement strand
GGCCGCCAAGGGACCCGCACGGGCCTCGCTTCGCTATGCGAAGGCTCCGCTCAGCCCGCGCTACCAGTGGGAGTTACACCAACTGTTGGGACACTGCTAAGGAATGCCTCGCGCGAGCGGGTCATCTGTTGCCCGCGGCACGGACAACTATGCCATGTTCGGTCGAATGACCGGTCCAGCTGCTCACGTTCAATCAGTTGCGGTCTAAACAGGCAACTCGTGGATCATGGCACGGGGGCGGCCACCGTCCACCCAAAGGAACGCCAGCGTAATCGGCAGCCGGAAGCGGCGAGGGCCGGCCGCCCCCGGATTCAACCAAAGAATGGAGCCAGTCTCTTCAATGCTGGGCTTGTGCGAATGGCCCGAGATCACAACATTCCGACCTTGGGCCTCCGGATCGACCTGTAGATCCTTGCGGTCATGGATCATGTAAATGTTCAGCCCGTGGATCGTGAGGCTCGCCGTTCGGGGCAGGTCTTCGGCCCAGGGACTACGGTCGATGTTGCCGCGTATTGCCGTCAAAGGCGCTATGCGGGCGAGAGCGCCGAGATGCTCGGGATCGCCGATGTCTCCTGCATGAAGGATGTGGCCGACGCCTTGTAGAGCTTCCAGCGCTTCAGGTCGGAGCAGGCCGTGAGTATCGGAGATGACGCCAACAAGCTCTTCAGAAGGTGGTGGGCGTAAAGACTGAACAGAAGAAGCCTCGGTGGTCATCGAAGACAGTCCTGCATGTGGTTAGCTCCTCGGCGATTGGTTTTGCACAACGGTAGAATGCGAACGGCTACATCAGGCTGAGTGGAAGCTCATTCTGCTTTCGCACCCTTTCGTCGGGGAGTTGCTTGGCGGCTCGCGCTAATCAAGGTCGAGGTCGATATCCGAACTGATGCGGCCGCGGGCCTTTACGAAAGCATCGCTGAAGGCATCTTCGCGATCGATCTGCGTGTCCGAGATAAGCAGCGCGAAGTGGCCACCACACGCAGTCACGTAGCGCTCGATTGACTCGAGGCTTGGCGTAGACCCGGACAGGGATTCCAGCCGTGCAATCACCGATTGGGTCATACCCGCGGCCGCCGCAACTTCCCCCTGGGTTAGTCCTCGTGCATCGCGTAAAGCGCGCAGTTTCACGGCGATCTCACGCTTGCGGACGTTCTTGGCCTGGCGCTCCGCGAGCTGCGGATGCGCGAGATGGAGCGCGTTTCGGAGGGATGTGTAACTTTTCGCCATTACCAGTATTTCCTTGTCGAGCCGTAGTATAGCACATTTGCTATGAATTGATTTGTTACTTGAGAGGTTTTTGACTCGCGTCCGGTCAGTTTGGCCAACCTCGTCACTTGAGGCCTGCCTGTCCTGTCCCCCACTTACAAATAGACCGGCACTTGGACCCGTTTCGGGTAGTGCAATCAGGCGCATTGGGCGCGCTCCGTCAGGAAGCTTCGTCAGCTACCCGGACGGCTCGCTCCCTGAGGGTGTCGAAAGTCTGTGGGGAGAGGGGCTCGTCTCGCGCGCTCTTGCGACCTTCATCAAGAAGCGTGCGAAGTGCCTGCCGATCCAAGTCGCGCCGGATCAGATCGCGCACATATTCGCTCGCAGTGCCGTAGCCGCGTGCCTTGGCCTGAGCGTCCACTGCTGAGCGCATGTCATCCGGCAAGGAGATATTCATCGTAACCATGCGAGCAAATTGAGGCCTTCGGCAAATTTTAGCAAGACGACGGGTTGATGCCGGCCGACGGCGGGCTGCCCGGATCAAACGCAGGAAGTGGCTACATTCTTATCTAAGGGGGTCTGTCGCCAGCGCGCTCAGCCTCGTCGACGGCCTTTGTCGTCTAACAGAAAGCGCGCCGTTCTATGGACGGCGTGACGACCCGAAAAAAATATGCGCGCAGGTCGCGAAAAAAATTGCGCGCGGAACGCAGCTAAGTCCTTGATCCCCCGCGCGCCAGAGGAAAAATATGCGCGTCCCTACAAGGGGGGAAGTAGGCAGGCGCAAAGACGCGCTTTCGCTCTGCTCAAATTCTTGAAACGGATATCCGCCGCGTAGCTCAGACAGCTACGCGGCGGATTTGTTTATATCAGGCTAGTTACCCGATGATGCCATTCAGCGTTTCGGAGGGGCGCATCACGCGGGCGGTTTTCTCGGCGTCGGTGTGGTAGTAGCCACCAAGATCGACAGCAGCACCTTGGGCCGCAGCAAGCTCGGACAGGATGTCAGCTTCCTTGGCGGCCAAGTCTTTGGCGATGGGCGCGAACTCTGTGGCGAGTTCCGCATCATCACCCTGCGCGGCCACCGCTTCTGCCCAGTAGCGCGCGAACCAATAGTGGCTGTCGCGGTTGTCGGGCTCACCCACCTTGCGCGAAGGGGAACGGCCGTGGTCGAGGATGCCCTGCGTCGCGGTCTCGACCGCTTTGCCCAACACGCGCGCCTTCTCGTTGCCGCGTGCGTCGGCGAGGAACATCAGGCTTTCACCAAGCGCGCAGAACTCGCCAAGGCTATCCCACCGCAGGTGATTTTCTTCGACCAACTGCTGCACGTGTTTGGGGGCCGAACCGCCCGCGCCGGTTTCGAACAAGCCGCCGCCGTTCATCAGCTTCACGATCGACAGCATCTTGGCAGAGGTCGCCAATTCCAAGATCGGGAAGAGGTCGGTCAGGTAATCGCGCAGCACGTTGCCGGTGATGGCAATCGTGTTCTCGCCTTTGGTGATGGTCTCAAGCGAGGCGCGGGTGGCTTCGCGTGGGGCCATGATCTCGAACTTATCGGCCACGCCTTGGGCCTCAAGGATCGGCTTCACGTAGGAGATCAGTTCGGCGTCATGGGCGCGGCTTTCGTCCAGCCAGAAGATCGCCCGGCAGCCTTCGGCCTTTTGACGCGAGATGGCGAGGTTGACCCAATCTTCAATCGGCGCCTTGCGTGCGGAGGAAGAGCGCCAAATATCACCAGCGTCGACCTTGTGCTGGTGCAGCACAGTGCCATCGTCGAGGATCATCTTGACGGTGCCTGCCTCGGCCAGTTCAAACGTGGTGGGGTGAGAGCCGTATTCCTCGGCCTTTTGCGCCATCAGGCCGATGTTCTGCACCGTGCCTGCGGTCGCTGGGTCAAGCTTGCCGTTCTCTTTGAAGAAGTTGATCGCCTCGTCGTAAACCGGCGCATAGGAGTTGTCGGGGATCACGCAGTTGGCGTCGTGTTCCTTGCCGTCCGGGCCCCAGCCTTTGCCGCCAGCGCGGATCAGCGCGGGCATCGAGGCGTCGATGATCACATCGGAGGACACATGTAGGTTGGTGATGCCCTTGTCGGAATCGACCATATACATCGGCGGACGGTCTTCCATGCAGGCGTCGATGTCGGCCATGATCTCCGTCTCGCCTTTCACGCGCTCCAGCAGGTCGCCAAGGCCGGAATTGGGGTTCACACCCAGTTCCTTGAGCTTTTGCCCATGCTTATCAAACACCGGCGCAAGGTAGGCTTTGACCGCGTGGCCGAACAGGATCGGGTCAGAGACCTTCATCATCGTGGCCTTGAGGTGCAGCGAGAAGAGAATGCCGTCTTCTTTGGTTTTCTCGATCTGGGTGTTGAGGAAGTCCTTGAGTGCCGCGGCGCTCATGAAGGTCGCATCGACCACGGTGCCCGCAGGATACTCAAGCCCGTCTTTCAGAACCGTCTCACCATCCGCGGTTTCCAGCACGATCTTTGCGCCGCTCGCGGCATCGAGCGTGGCGGAAACTTCGTTGGAGAAGAAATCATTGCCGGACATCGACGATACATGCGTCTTGCTGTCCGACTGCCAGTCGCCCATGCGGTGCGGGTTGGACTGGGCAAAGCTTTTGACGGCCTTGGCCGCGCGGCGATCAGAGTTGCCTTCGCGCAGGACCGGGTTCACAGCCGACCCTTTAATGCCATCATATTTGGCGCGCACGGCCTTTTCTTCGTCCGTGCTGGGTTCTTCTGGGTAGTCGGGCAGCGCATAGCCTTGGGCCTGAAGCTCTTTGATCGCCGCGACCAGCTGCGGCACGGAGGCAGAGATGTTCGGCAGCTTGATGACATTNGCNTCGGGCGTCTTNACCAGACGGCCCAGTTCCGCCAGATCGTCCGACTGNCGCTGNNCCTCGGTCAGATGCTCGGGGAAGGTCGCGAGGATGCGGCCCGCAAGGCTGATGTCTTTCGTGCCGACGCTCACACCAGCGGCTTCGGCGAATTTCTTGATGATTGGCAACAGCGACGCAGAGGCCAGCTCCGGCGCTTCGTCAACTTTGGTGTAGATGATATCGGACATGATTGCTCCAAATTGCTGCATTTGGTGCCCTGATAGCGGAAGAGGCGGCGAAGGTCGACGGTATACCGCAGTATGCGGTAGGGTCGTTTCAGGAAAAAGCGGATTTCAGCCTTTTAGACGGGCCACCTACCGCAACCCGGGCGCTGCTGCCTAGCGCGCCACGCTGCGCAGTTGCAGAATCTGCATCCCAATCGCCATGGCCGGACCGATGCCGACCGCGAAAAGCAGCGTGCCAAGGCCCAGCGTCCCGCCCAAGGCCCAGCCAATCGCCACGACCGACAATTCGATGCTCATCCGGACCAGCGCGATGGGCTTGCCCGTCACCCGCTGCAGCCCCGTCATCAGCCCATCGCGCGGGCCGGGGCCGAGGTTGGCCACAAGATAGATCGCGCCGCCAAAGCCGGTCACGAAGACGCCGGTCAGCGCCAGCACCACATTGGCGAGATAGCTGTCAAAGCGGGGCAGGATCGGCAATGCATATTCCAGTACCAGCGCCACGATCACCGCGTTCAGAATGGTGCCGATGCCCGGCGTCTGGCGCAGCGGAATCCAAAGCAGCAGCACCGTGGCGCTGATAAGGAACGTGGCCAGCCCAAGGCTCCAACCCGTGATGTTGGTCACCCCTTCGGCAAAGACGGTCCAAGGGCTGACACCGACGCCCGCCTTGACCAAAAGCGCTTCGCCCAAGCCGAACATGACCAGCCCGAGGATCAGAAACACCATCGAGGCAAAGGGCGGCTTGAGGGTGAACGCCTTGGGCGAACTCCAGCGCAATGTCGGAACAGAGGTGACAGACAGGAAACTCACGGGCGGCGCGACCTTTGGCGATGCATTCGGGATGCATCCTTGTTCCAGTTTACGCCAAACCCGGCAAGGTCAATCCACCGCCAACTCACCGCCAGCGGGTGAAGCCGAAAGTCATGTAATCTTTTTGATAGGCATCCGCTGTCAGCGCCTCGATCTCATCGTCATAGACATCGGCAAGCGTGAAGGGACCGGGTTCCGCCGCCGCAGTCACGGCGGGGGTGGTCACATGACCTTGGCCCGCGGCCAAAGCGGGCAGTTCACTGGCCAGTTCCTCTTCGCGGATGATGCGATCCGGCAGGCAGAACTCTCCGAACCCCGCGATGGCTTGNGCCTGAGAGCACCATGCCGCATCCACCCGGATCGANGTCTGACCGGCCANATTGCCTTTGAGAAATTTCAGAAAGGCGACAAAGGCGGTGCGATGCGCATCTCGGTCATAGCGCAGCATCGGGGCCATCTTTCGGCAGCGGCATCTTGTAGCGGCGCATCAGCGTGTTGCGCAATTGGCGATAGCTGCCCTCCCCCGTATGCAAGATATGGCGGCAAAAGGCATCATGCGCTCGCAAGGCGGGATGGCGCAGCACGGTAAAGCCGCGATGGCCGGGCGTTTTGCGCTTCCACTGGCGCAACTCTTTTTGCGACATCTTATCGCGCAGCGCCTCGCGCGGGACACCATCAAGGGCGGCNAGCCAATCCAGCACCTGATCCTGCGGCCCGGATTTGATCGGCAGATAGATCAATCCGCTGGTCGCCGCCGCCACGTAGGAGGGCACGTTCGGCCCGCGCCGCGGCTCGAAATTGGGGGTGCGTGTTAGGTCGAAACGGTCCAACCGCGCCAGCGCCTCCAGCATCTCGTCATAGTTGCTGACCTTGGCCGAGATCGGGCTGGGGTTCTGTTTCTTGAGGTTCTTGTCCAGCGCCTCTAACTGCTCATCCACACCGAGGTAGCGCGCGAGACCGTTCATCACCTCAACGCTTTGCAGGTCTTCGTAGGCTACATAAAACGCCGTCTGGCCCGAAGTCTGCAAGCGGTTCAGCAGGGTGATCTGAAAGCGCTGCAAGGCGTCCAGATGGGCGCTGAACTCATCGGCGTCAAAAACCGCCTGCGCCACCTTCTGCGCCTTCATATCGGTCAGCTTCCACTGCCCGGTCGCCTGCGCGATCTTCCAACTCACGTAGCTGTCGACCGGATTGCGGGTCAGCACGATTTTCGCGCAGCGCTGGTCTTTGAGAATGGTATCAAAGACGCGCGGGTCATGATCGTGGAAATACCGAAAACCGCCCAAAGCATCCTGCTGCCCTCGGATCGCCGCCAGTAGCTTTTTGGGGTTTTCGTCCCGCGTGGCCTGATCGACGCCAAGGATCGGCTCACTTTTGGGATAGCCCATGAAGAAAGGGTTAAAGGCCTCTCCATGACAGGCGATCCCCGCGAAAGCGTTTAGGTTCGCCTCCAGAAAGTTAGACCCGGTCCGCATCTCGGCGAAGACCACGAAACTGTCGAATTTGTCGTTCATGGGGTTATTTCACCAGATAGGGTTTGGGAGAGGGTTTGGCATCGCCAGTTACTCCGCGGGAGACGGGAAAATCCCCCACCAGATAGGGATGCATGCCTTGGTTCTTAAGGTTCTGCAGGAATTGGTCAAAGCCATTCAGGTCTACCATGCGCGGCGCCTCTGACAGGCGGCGCAGACGTGTACGGCCAATCTCGTCCAATATGCCCTGTAAAGGCTCCATCGGCGCTTCGATGAATTCAGACATCGTCCAGATCCGCACGCGCGCTTTGGCATGGGGTGAACGCAGCACATCCATATGCGTGCTTTCCGTTTTTTGCAGCTTGGCGGCCAGACGGCGGATATCGGCGAAATCAAGGTTTGAGCGGAACAGCGGCACAGCCCAAGCACCTGTGATGACCGAAATCTGTGCGTTAGGGTCTCTGGCCACACGCCAGTTGATGTCTTGGTTGTCCATCGGGCCGAACTGGAAACACTGGCGTTCGCCACGGGTGTTCCAGATCAGGTTGGTCAAAAACGCGCTGGCATTGTGATCGCGCAGCACCGGGTTGTCCGACAAGGCACCGTTCAGCGTGGTCTGGCCTTCAGCAAAATGCACACGGTCAGGGGCAAAGAGATGCCCATGCACGCGGGCCCCGCTGGCACGGCTCAGCCAATGTTCGAAATCCTCAAAGATCTCGGTGAAACCCTGAAATACCGAGTAAGGCGCGGCGGTGACACCATTCTCCCAATCCTTGTTGGGAAACCGGCTCTGCATATAAAGCCCGGCGCGGCCACGGGTGCGCCGCTCCACCGCCTTGGCAAAGATGCGGTCGATCTTGCCGGGGTTCGGCTCGGTCTTTTTCATCGCACCGGCAGAGTCGGTCAGGAAGGCATCATAGAGTCTGTCCGCGTGGGGCCAAATCTTGCGCGCCACAAAGCAATCCGAACGGCGCAATAGCTGCAGGTGGTCGTCGTAAAAGATATGCGGCTTGCCCTGAAAATCGAACTTGGACAGGGTCAGCGAGCGGCTTTCGATCTTGCTGGAATAGAGCCGTGCAAGGGACTGGAAATAGCTTTCGTCCGGGATCCAGACGTGGCGAAAGAACTTGTCGTAGGTCGGCCTGTCGGGGTCTTGCAGGATCGCCGACAGGGTGCGCCGGGTCAGGCACCACCATTGCGAGCCCATATGCGGCACGATCCCGCGCGGCATCCGGCGTTTCAACCGTAATAGGCGCTGCACCTCGACCGCGCGGTCAAACAGATAGCGATTGCGCCGCCAAGAGAAGGGGAAACGCAGGGTAAACCGCTCTTCATCCAGCCCGCCCACGGTCCAGGGCACATCCGCCGTGGTGGCGCTTTCGATGAAATCGGTCTGCGGGCGGTCCCCAAGATAGTCGATCAATTCCTGCACTGGACGCAGCGGCAGGCAGGAACCCGAGGCCAGATAGACATGAGCCACTTTGGGAAAGCGCGAGAGCATTAATTCCGCCGCCCCCTGCGAGGCGGCAACGATCCCCCAAGTGCCCCACTCGCAGCGTTTGCGGGGGCTGAAATGCACATCCTTCAGGTCAGAGAGTGCCGCCACGAAAGCATCATGCGCGCGCCGGGGCACGGCCTTGTCGATGTGGATCACCACCGGGCAGCCCGCAGCAGCCCAATGGCGCGCGACCTGCTCGGCCCGGTCAAAGGCGTTGTGCACCAGCATGACGATCCCGACGCTCATGCCCAGTTCCCTTTCGACATGAGGCCTAGAATCTCTAGCTGCCGCCAGTTGATGTAGCGTTCTGACCATTTGCACCAAAGCTGCGGGTCGTCCTTTAGCTGCGCGGCATAGGCTTTGTATTCGACCGAAGCCGCGTAATGCTCGTTGCGCTGCAACTCCTCCGCCGCCTTGGCACCGAAGGTGTCGAGGAACTTAGCATGCAGCAACACGCCCGAGGCTTTCTCTCCGCCCCATTCGTCATAGACCTGATTAAGCCCGCGCGGCAGCAGCGTATGGGTTGAGCTGACATAGGCATAGCGCCGATCCCATTTGACCAGCGGCACCTTGTTCAACGCAGGGGCCTTGGCGGGTTCATCTGGGAAGAACACCCGCGCCCGTGGCCCGCCCTGAATCCAGAGGTTTCCAAACCGCCGATTGCGCGAAATGGTGTAGTTGCCGCTGTCGAACCACGACGCAATCTCAATCGGATTTTGGCCCGCTTGGTAAGGTTCTTCGTCCAGCCGCCCTTTAGGGTACATATCCAGCAACATCGCCGAAAAGCTCTTGATCGAAGAGGCATCCAGCCAGTCGGTCAACGCCCGCAGGGGCCGCGTGTCGCAGAAGGGGTAGACCAGAAATTCATCGGGATCGACCGTCAGCGCCCAATGGCCATGGGCGTATTTCATCTGCAGCCAGTTCAGCCAGTCGACGCCGAAGCGTGCCCGTTTATAGCTGGCCTTGGCGCTCCAGACCGAGACATCGGGTTGCTCGGCAAGATAGTCGAGCGAACCGTCGGTGCTGTCGTTATCGACGAAGAAGAAATGCCCGACGCCCATCTCTCGGTAGTATTTCAGGAAATAGGGCAGCCGGATGCGTTCGTTGCGCTGCGTGCAGAACACAAGGATATCGTCGCGTTTGATCTGGGCGGTGCGGTTCGCCACGCGGGTCAACTCGCGGCGTTTGCGGAAGGCGCGGATGCGCCAGCGCTTGCGTTGCAGCCGCAATCGATATGACTGAATTAAGCCCAAACCGCCCCTTACCTATCGGATCTGACCGCTTCTCTACCGCGCTATCACGTCGACTTTAACACGGTCTTGAAGTGTTCGGCCCATGTTGGCGCGATAAAAGTCGTCGCGGGGCGCGGGTCTGGCACAGATGCGGCCCATTCTTCGATTGTTCTGATCCATGAATAGGGCTCGCTCAGGGCCGCGTAAACGGCTTTGTCGCCTAGGACCTCGTGCAAGACTGGTAAATCGTTGCATAAAACACGCGATCCAAGGCTCAGCGCCTCGGCGGGCGGCAGGCCGAACCCCTCTGCGTGGCTGGGGAACAGCATCCCCGCCGCACCCTGAACCAATGCGGCCAATCCGGCGTCGCTGAGGCTTGAGAACTCGCGCACAGGGCCGCCCGCAGGCAGCCGATCAAGTCGGTCAAAGACCGCGTTGTTGTTCCACCCCCGAGCGCCGCAGATCAGCAGCAGCGGCGCGTTAGGGCCCATCTGCTGCCATAGGTCCAGCAAGAAACCATGGTTCTTGCGCGGCTCGATGGTGCCTACAACGACAAAAAAGGGAAGCTTTGGCGGCAGGCCCGCAGGCAGTTCACCGCCATCGGGCGCGGGCAGGTCGAGACCCAGATGCGCGACAACGGCAGGGGGAATCCGCCCCCGCATCTGCGCCTCGCTGCGCTGGCGCGTGTCCTGCGAGTTGTAAATCATCAAATCGGCCTGCGCAGACACCCGGTCGATTTTGGCCCGAAACGGCGCGACCGTGCCGGGGCGTTGGTAGGCGGGATGGTCCAACGGGATCACGTCATGAATAAGAACCGAAATCCGCCCCTGCGCCTTTTTCACGGCGCCCAGAACCCGGTCCGTCAGGTTGCTGTGGCCAACATTGAGATAGGCAAAGCCCGGTGGCAGATGCCGCGCAAGCAGTGAGGGCAACCCGGCAGGCAGACACCGCTCCCTTGCCAAGCGCCTGAGGTCGCTTTCCGCCCATGTTAGAGCCACACTACGCCCCCGTGGCAAGCGCGACAGAAGGTCTGCCCGCCCCCAAGGGACGCGACCTTCAAGCCGATCATGAAAGCCCCGCATCCCGTCGCGGTCCAGCAAGACATAGCCCAAAGCCGTACGCGCCACTCCAAAGAGCGGCGCGTCACCTGTCAGAAGATGTGAGAGATAGGCCAGTTCGACCCGATCAACCCCCGTCGCGACCCGCCCGACCCGTCGCAGACTGCGCGTCAGATCCAAGAAGCCGTGCGGTGGGTTCAGCCATCGTAATGGCCGGTCTGGTGCCATTTCCAAGCGTCGGCAATCATCTTGTCCAAGGTCGAGCGTTTAGGCGCCCAACCCAACTCCTCTTCCGCGCGGGAAGAGCCTGACACAAGTTTGGTACAATCCCCCGGACGGCGCGCGCCGATCTCATGGGGCACCGTTTGATTGGTCACAGCGCGGCTATGGTCGAGCACTTCACGCACCGAAAAGCCACTGCCGGTGCCAAGGTTGAACACGCGGCTGCCCTTCCCGTCCTGAAGCCATTTCAGACCCAAAACATGGGCATCGACCAGATCGCAGACATGCACATAGTCCCGAATACAGGTGCCGTCGGGGGTGTCATAGTCATCCCCGAAAACAGTCAGCGCCGCGCGTTTTCCGGCAATCGCATCCAGCATCAGGGGGATCAGATGGGTCTCTGGCTGATGGTACTCACCCACTTCGCCTTCGGGGTCCGCCCCGGCCACGTTGAAATAGCGAAAGATCACATGCTGCAGACCATGGGCGGCCTCAAAGTCGCGCAGGATGTCCTCGATCGCCCGTTTGGACGCTCCATAGGCATTGATCGGATATTGTGCGCTGTTTTCGTCCAGTACCACGTTATCCTGATCGCCATAGGTCGCACAGGTCGACGAAAAGACGAATTGCTTGCAGCCCGCAGCGACCGCCGCCTCTATCAATGTGAGGGAGCCGTTCACGTTGTTGCGCCAGTAAAGCCCCGGCTCCGCCATACTTTCCCCCACTTGGCTGAGGGCGGCGAAATGCATCACCGCAATGGGCTGATGTTTCGCAAAGACCTCATCCAGCCGCGCGCGGTCCAGCAGATCGCCTTGCTCAAAGGGGCCGAATTTCACGGCATCGCGCCAGCCTGTCACCAGATTATCGAATGTGACGGGGATAAAGCCCGCCGCTTTCAATGCCTTACAAGCGTGCGAGCCGATATAGCCCGCTCCGCCCGTTACCAATACCTTTTCCATTTTGCGTTTTCCCGACCTTACTGCGCGGCCCGGTCGATTTGGGAAATACTTTGCAGATAGGCCGAAAGATCGTCGCGCAATTCCTCACGGGCGAGACCAAAGGCCACGGTCGCTTGAAGAAAGCCCGCCTTGGAGCCGCAATCGAACCGCTGCCCGCGGAACCGGAAACCATAGACATCACGGCCTTGCTCGATCTCTTGGGCGATCGCATCGGTCAGCTGGATTTCACCACCCGATCCGGATTTCAGTTTGTTGAGGTTCTTCAAAACGTTCGGCGAGAGGATATAACGCCCAATCACCGCAAGGTTCGACGGCGCTTCGTCGACGGCGGGTTTCTCTACCATCGCTTTGACCTTCACCATATCGCCGCGCTCTTCGCTGGTGTCGAGAATGCCGTAGGAAGAGGCACGGGAAGGCTCGACCTCCATTGCGGCGACCATGCTGCCGCCGGTTTCTTCATAGGCTTCGACCATCTGCTTCAGGCAAGGCTTTTCCGCCGCGATCACGTCNTCAGGCAGCATGACNGCAAAGGGTTCATTCCCGATCAAACGGCGGGCGCACCAGACCGCATGGCCAAGCCCAAGCGCCTTATGCTGGCGGATNTAAGCAATCGCACCGCTGTCCATATTGGTGCTTTGAAGCGTCTCAAGAAGCTCTGTCTTGCCCTTTTTACGCAACTCCTGCTCAAGCTGCGGGGCGTGGTCGAAATAGTCCTCCAACGCGCCTTTGCCGCGCGAGGTCACGAAGATGAACTCTTTGATCCCGGCCGCCCGCGCCTCATCGATTGCGTATTGAACCAAGGGGCGGTCAACGAGGGTCATAATCTCTTTGGGCACCGATTTGGTGGCGGGCAGAAAGCGTGTCCCCATACCTGCGACAGGGAAAACCGCCTTTGTTACCTTCTTGCGCATGTTAATCCTTACAACTTATTCGAAAAATACAGAACGCCACGGTAAATCCACCTGCGTCTTTTTAACGGCTACGATCATCGCTGAAACCGCGCTGTCTGGCAACTCGCTTAACTTCTCTTTTCAGCCGATCACACCGCCGCATTAAGCGAAAAACCGCGTCATCCCGGGCGGATTTTCCGTATATTCCACCTGTTTGCAGCCAAATAGCGTGGGTCGGATCAAAGGCAACGCGATGGTAGAGCGCCGTTGGCGAAAGGCTGATCAGGGTGACGATCTCTCCGGCTTGCGCCCATTTTGCAGCTTTTGCCCGGTCTCGTGCCAGTTTTATAGGCCGGGTGAAGATCGCCACGCTGCGCCGCGGGCGGGCGGGAAAGGGGCGAAAGGGGCTGTTGGCTGTGCGCGGTACGGTGGTGCTGACGATGGGGCGCTTCAGCCCCTCGGCGTGGCCTTCATCCAGTCTGCGCAGCAGACGGGGAACATCGCTTGGCTCTAACCCGCCGCTTATCAGATGGCGCAGCAACCGGCGGCGCTCTGCCGCGCGAAGGTACGCCCATTGCGCGGCACGGTCCTGCGGGGCCAGATGTTTGCGATGGAACACGGCCCAGCTTGCCCCGATATCGAAAAGATCACGCGGCACGCGGTTGGCGCTGCGCATCGCATTGGCGGCGAAACCGTGATGGACCTCGGCCAGCGGCACGATTGCGGTGGCATGGCCTGCCCGCGCCAGTCGCATGTTCAGGTCGGTTTCATCGAGATAGTAATGAAAGGCCGGGTCAAAACCGCCCACCTCCACCAAGACATCGCGCCGAAAGGCCATATTGGTGCCTTCGGTTTTGATCGCCCCCCCGGGCGGGGGGGGCAGAATGCTGGGCGTTTCGGGGTCTACATCAAGGTTTTCCGGCTCACCCAAAGCGTTCAGTTGGCGCGCGCGGTATTGGAACGAGATGCCGTTTCGCCCCCTGACGAAACCGGTCATCGCCGCGACGCCGGGCCGTTGCGCAGGTTCCAGCAGGTGGCGCAGCCACAGCGGCTCTGGCACGGCATCATCATCGATAAAGGCCACGACCTCCCCCGCGGCCTCGGCGATGCCAAGGTTGCGCGCGGCAGAGATGTTCGGACTGTCATAAGTGACCAGCTTCAGGGCCTCGGCAAAGACCATGTCGCGGGCCACGGTGATCCCTGCGGGATCGGCCACGACGATGACTTCGAAAGGGGCGTATTGAAGTAGCTCCACCCCCGTCAGACAACGCCGCAATGCCTCGGGCCGGTCCCGGCTGACGATCACGACGCTGACAGGCACGCCGCTTTCCAGCGTGGCACTGACGGGGGTGGTGGTCATTCCAGACCCATTTTCGCCATCATAGCTTCGAGCTTCGGCACGTCTTCGGGGTTGTTCAATTCCCAGAACTCGCGGCCCTTGGCCTCAACCTCGGCGCAGAGCACCGGGCGGCCATTCTCAAGGAAACGGAGCTGTTCCAGCCCCTCCAACTGCTCCAAGGGGCCGACAGGCCAGCTGGGGTAGCGCGCCAGCGCGTTGGGGCGGTAGGCATAGACACCGACATGATGGAAAACCGGGGTCATATCAGTCTCTGTATAAGGCTTTCCGGTATAGGGAACGACCTCTTTCGAGAAATAGAGCGCCTGATTATCGGCCCCGAAAACCGCCGTCGTGCCCCCGACGCGGCCCGCCTTGCGGTCGCCCAGAAGACTGTTCAGCGTGGCACCGTCGCAACGCAGCACCGGGGTAGCGATCTCGGCATCGGGATTGTCTTTCAACCCCTGCACCAGCCCTTCGACGAACCAATGCGGCGTTAGCGGTGCGTCGCCTTGCAGGTTGACCACGATGTCATAGCTCCCGCCCAGCGCGGCATGTGCTTCGGCGCAGCGTTCGGTGCCGTTGGCGCAGGCTTCCGAAGTCATCACGACCTCGGCGCCGAAACCTTCTGCGGCCTCGCGAATGCGGTCGTCGTCGGTGGCCACCACCACACGATCGACGCCCGAAACCGCGCTGGCGGCCCGCCAACTGCGCTCAATCAGGGACTGCTTTTGCCCCGTAGCCCCGGTGAGGGCCACAAGCGGTTTGCCGGGATAGCGGGTGGAGGCATAGCGGGCGGGGATGACGATCAGAACAGACATCAGCCCGCTTTCAACTCAACACCCGGGGCATGGGCGATGAAGAAGGGGTTGGCGAAATCTTCCTTGCCGTAGGCCAGCGGGGTGAGGTCATCGAAACGCACCACTGCGCCGCCTGCCCCGTTCAGCACCGCATGGCCTGCGGCGGTGTCCCATTCCATCGTGCGGCCCAAACGCGGGTAGAGATCGGCCTCTCCGGTCGCGACCAGACAGAACTTTAGCGACGACCCTGCCGAGGTCATGTCCCGCACGCCGTATTTGCCGATGTAATCGTCAGTCGCCTGATCGCGGTGTGATTTGGAGGCGACGACCATCAGCGCCGTGTTGTCTGGATTAGAGACTGAAATCGCCTTGGTTTCGCCAAGCTGCCCTTTGGCAAATGCGCCCGTCTCCTCGACCGATTGACCGTCGGCTTGGGTAAAGAACATCCGGGATTTGGCAGGGGCATAGACCACGCCGCGCGTCGGCACGCCGCCTTCGACCAGCGCGATGTTCACCGTGAAATCCCCGCGGCGGTGGACGAATTCCTTGGTGCCATCAAGCGGGTCAACGATGAGAAATGTATCGCCTTTGGCGGTATGGGTCGCAGCCTGTTCTTCAGTGACCAGCATGACATCGGGAAAGGCAGCGCGAAGCCCTTCGGAAATGATCGCATCGGCGGCTTCGTCGGCGGCGGTGACGGGGCTGTCGTCGGATTTCGATTTCACCTCGAAATTATCCTGACCGTAGATCTCCATGATCTTATCCCCTGCTTCCAATGCCAGCCGCCGCATTTCTGCGACCAATTTCTCGTAATCCATTTTGCCTCCGGCCCTGCGGGCTGTCGTTGCTTCAATTAACCGTTTCCCTTATGCTGTGCAGCTAACGGAACAGCAATAATTCCGTGCCACGTTAGGGCTTCGTCAAGGACGCGCGCATGTTCCAATCTTCCAGAAAGCCGAAATCCGGCTTTGGCTCGGCTCTCTCCATTGCAGAGTTGGTTTACCATTCTGTGGTGCGCAACGTGCGCAAACAGCACAACAACGCCTTCATCGCCATCGCGATGAACATGCTGCAAACGGTGATGTTCGTGGTGGCCTTCTATGTGATGTTCTCAATCCTCGGGATGCGCGGGTCTGCTGTGCGCGGTGATTTTCTTGTCTATCTGATGTCTGGCATCTTTCTTTATCTCACTCATGTGAAGGCTCTGGGCGCGGTCGCCGGGTCAGAGGGGCCGGCAAGCCCGATGATGCAGCACGCCCCGATGAATACGATCATCGCCATCGCTTCGGCGGCGGTCGGATCGCTCTATATTCAGGTGCTGTCGCTCTTTGTGATCTTGTTTATTTACCACGTGGCGGTGACCCCGATCTCCATCGATCAGCCCTTTGCCGCTTTCGGGATGATGCTTACCGCGTGGTTTACCGGCTGTGCGCTTGGGTTGGTGATGCTGGCGATCAAGCCGTGGTTTCCGTCCTTCGTGACGATTTTTTCGACCGTCTATCAACGTGCCAATATGATCGCCTCGGGCAAGATGTTTCTCGCCAACTCTCTGCCCGGCTATATGCTGGCGATGTTTGATTGGAACCCGCTGTTTCATAGCATTGATCAGGCGCGCGGCTTTGCCTTCATCAATTACAACCCGCGCTACAGCAGTTGGGAATACCCGCTCTGGGTTGGTCTGGTGCTTTTGATGATCGGGCTGATGGGCGAATTCTATACCCGCCGCCATGCGTCGATCAGTTGGAATGCGCGGCGGTGAGACTGCTGGCGGCCCTTCTCTGCCTCTGGGCGCTGCCTGCCTCGGCAACGCAGGAGGCATGGCCCGCTCTTTACGATGTCAGTGGGGTCGCGGCGGATGACGTGCTAAACATTCGCCAAGCACCTGACGCAAGCGCCCCGATCGTCGGCAGCCTCAAGCCCGACGCTGAAAATATCGAAGTGATCCGCCCCGACGACCATCACGGCTGGGGCTTGGTAAACAGCGGCGAAGGGCGCGGCGGGGTCTCCCTTCGCTACCTCACCCGACAATCTGGGCAATGGGCTGGTGCGATGCCACCCGTGGCGCGCTGTGGGGGGACGGAGCCGTTCTGGTCCTTCGATGTGACCGGCGAAACGCTGAGCTATGATGCATTAGCGGACAGCCCACGCGATTTTCGTATCACGCAGTCCGGGGCGGCGCAGGGTCGGCGTGACAGCTTTCATTTTATTGGTGAGGGGCCGCAGGGCGCGGCGATCGCCACACTGTCGACCCGCGCCTGTAGTGACGGCATGTCAGACCGCGCCTATGGGCTTGCTGTCGACCTCCTTTTGCAAGGAAATGACGGCTGGCAACACCAAACGGGATGCTGTTCGCTCAGCCGCTGAAACGACGGACTTTTCAAAAAAGTCCGTCGCCGTTTTCTTTAAAAGAAAACGTCACTCCACCACCCGAAGCGTCAGATTGATCCGCCCCCCTTTGGGCAGCAGCGTCGACGTGCCAGGCTTGATCCGGTCCACCCCGTGGTAGGTCAACCGTGCCTCTCCGCCCATGACCACCACATCGCCTGACTGCAGCCAGATCGATTCCGTCTTACCGCCTCGGGTCAGGTTGCCGATCCGAAACAACCCGTCATCCCCCAAAGAGACCGAGACCACGGGCCACTGAAAGTCCGCCTCATCCCGGTCCTGATGCAGCCCCATGCGCGCATCGGCATCGTAGTAATTGATCAAGCAGCATTCGGGACGACGCTCCAACCCCGTCAACTTGTCCCAGATCGCCAGAATCGGTGCGGGGATCTCGGGCCATGGCTGCCCGTCGGGGTGTTCGGTGACGTAACGATACCCGCGCCGATCCGAGAACCAGCCATAGCGCCCCGCCGCCGTCATGCGAACCGACATGCGCCCGCCACGCGGCACCTCAGGGCGAAAGAACGGCGCCTGCCGCACCACACCGCGCACCGCGTCCAGCACCTCCTGCTGGGCCGCTCTTCCCAGAAATTCTTTGTGGATATCGAAGCCCCGCAGGCGCAAAGCAGTCATTTTTCTTTCTTCCTCACTCGTTTGGCAAAAACATCACGGAATCGCGACCATCCTGACCAGCCAATGGTTGCAGGGTGCAAATACCCTCCCTATATACGCTCCGAACCGTCGAAGGCACGTGGTCTTCGATGTCAACAGATCGGGGCAGGATGCCAAAACGGGTCCGCGTCTCGTGTCATCGCCTTAGATTCAAAGAGGGATCGAAACATGTCCAAAGTAATCGGTATTGACCTTGGCACCACCAACAGCTGTATCGCCATCATGGATGGCAGCCAGCCGCGTGTGATCGAAAACGCCGAAGGCGCGCGCACAACGCCGTCGATCGTTGCTTTCACCGACGATGAGCGCCTTGTCGGCCAGCCAGCAAAACGCCAGGCGGTCACCAACCCAGAAAACACTGTCTTCGGCGTCAAGCGCCTGATCGGCCGCCGCAACGACGATGCGGATCTGGCCAAAGACAAAAAGAACATGCCGTTCAACGTCATTGATGGCGGCAACGGCGACGCATGGGTAGAAGCCCGCGGTGAGAAATACTCCCCAAGTCAAATCTCGGCCTTCATTCTTGGTAAGATGAAAGAAACCGCAGAAAGCTATCTGGGTGAGGAAGTCACGCAGGCGGTTATCACCGTGCCCGCATATTTCAACGACGCCCAGCGTCAGGCGACCAAAGACGCCGGCAAGATCGCCGGTCTCGAAGTGCTGCGGATCATCAACGAGCCGACAGCCGCCGCGCTGGCCTATGGCCTCGACAAAGAGAATACGCAAACCATCGCGGTCTATGACCTTGGCGGCGGTACATTCGACGTGACCATCCTTGAGATCGACGACGGCCTCTTCGAAGTGAAATCCACCAACGGCGACACGTTCCTTGGTGGTGAAGACTTTGACATGCGCATCGTCAACTACCTTGCGGATGAGTTCAAAAAGGCCAACGGCGTTGACCTCACGCAAGACAAGATGGCGCTGCAGCGTCTGAAAGAAGCTGCCGAGAAAGCGAAGATTGAGCTTTCTTCCTCCAGCCAGACCGAGATCAACCAGCCCTTCATCTCGATGGGCAAGGACGGCTCGCCGCTGCACATGGTCATGAAGCTGACCCGCGCCAAGCTGGAAAGCCTTGTGGGTGACCTGATCAAAGCGTCGATGAAGCCCTGCGCCGCCGCGCTGAAGGATGCGGGCCTCTCGGCATCCGACATCGACGAAGTCGTGCTGGTCGGTGGTATGACCCGGATGCCGAAAGTCGCAGAAGAAGTGACCAAATTCTTCGGTAAAGAGCCGCACAAGGGTGTGAACCCTGACGAAGTCGTGGCCCTTGGTGCCGCCATTCAGGCCGGTGTTCTGCAAGGCGATGTGAAAGACGTGGTTCTGCTGGACGTGACACCGCTGTCCTTGGGCATTGAGACCCTTGGTGGTGTCTTCACCCGCCTGATCGACCGTAACACCACGATCCCGACGAAAAAGTCTCAGGTCTTCTCGACCGCCGAAGACAACCAGAACGCTGTGACGATCCGGGTTTTCCAAGGTGAGCGTGAGATGGCAGCCGACAACAAGATGCTCGGTGCCTTCAACCTTGAGAATATCCCGCCTGCCCCACGCGGCATGCCACAGATCGAAGTGACCTTTGACATCGACGCCAACGGCATCGTGTCTGTGGGCGCGCTCGACAAAGGCACCGGCAAAGAGCAGAAGATCACGATCCAAGCATCGGGCGGTCTGTCGGATGCGGATATCGACAAGATGGTGAAAGACGCCGAAGAGAATGCCGAGGCGGACAAATCCCGTCGCGAGCTGATCGAAGCGAAAAACCAAGCGGAATCGCTGATCCACTCGACCGAAAAGTCGCTGGAAGAGCATTCCGACAAGGTTGACCCGACCACCGTCGAAGCGATCGAACTGGCCATTGCCGCGCTGAAAGACGAACTGGAAACCGACAACGCCGACAAGATTAAATCCGGCATCCAGAACGTCACCGAAGCGGCCATGAAACTGGGCGAGGCGATCTACAAGAACGCTCAGGAAGAAGGCAACGACGACACGGCGCAGCCTTCGGATGCTCAGCAATCGCAGGGTGGCGACGACGACATCCTCGACGCCGAGTTCGAAGATCTGGACGACGACAAGCGCGCGTAAGCGTGAAACGGAACCTGTGAAAGGGCCGGTCCGTCAGACGGGCCGGCCCATCACGTTCCAGCGCAGGAGCATGATAACCCATGGCAAAACGTGACTACTACGAGGTGCTTGGCGTTGCCAAAGGGGCCTCTGCCGACGAGATCAAGAAGGCCTACCGCAGCAAGGTCAAAGACCTTCACCCCGACCGCAACAAAGACAACCCAAACGCCGAAGCCCAGTTCAAAGAAGTGGGCGAAGCGTATGACGTGCTGAAAAGCGACGACAAAAAAGCGGCCTATGACCGCTACGGCCACGCCGCCTTTGAAGGTGGCATGGGCGGCGGGCGTCCCGGCGGCGGCATGGGCGGCGGTCAGGGCGATTTCTCTTCGGCCTTTTCCGACGTCTTTGACGATCTTTTCGGTGACTTCATGGGCCAACGTGGGGGTGGCGGCGGACGCCGTGCCGCACGCGGTGCCGACTTGCGCTACAACCTGCGCATCTCGCTCGAAGATGCCTTCTCGGGCATGCAAAAGTCGATCACCGTCCCGGCCTCTGTCCAGTGCGACTCTTGTGATGGCAGCGGTGCCGAAGGCGGCGCAGAGCCTTCGACCTGCCCCACCTGTTCTGGCATGGGTAAGGTCCGCGCACAGCAGGGTTTCTTCACTGTTGAACGCACCTGCCCCACCTGCTCTGGCATGGGTCAGATCGTCAAGAATCCCTGCAAGAAATGCCGCGGCGCGGGCCGTGTTGAGAAAGAGCGCACGCTCTCGGTCAACATCCCCGCTGGTGTTGAAACCGGCACCCGTATCCGGCTGGCCGGTGAGGGCGAAGCGGGCATGCGCGGGGGGCCGTCGGGGGACCTCTATATCTTTATCGAAGTGGCCGATCATGAACTCTTTGAGCGTGACGGGCCGAACCTGTTCTGCCGCGTTCCCGTATCGATGAGCACAGCCGCCTTGGGCGGCAATATCGAAGTGCCCACCATCGATGGTGGCCGTGGCCGCGTGCAGATCCCTGCAGGCAGCCAATCGGGCCGTCAGATGCGTCTGCGTGGCAAGGGCATGCCGCCGCTGCGGGGCGGTGGCGTCGGTGATATGATCATCGAACTGGCGGTTGAGACCCCGGTGAACCTGACCAACAGACAGAAAGAACTGCTGCGGGAGTTTGAGGGCGAAGCCCAGAACAATAACCCAGAAAGCAGCAATTTCTTCTCTTCTGTCAAATCCTTCTGGGATTCGATGAAGGGTTAAATTTGGCCGGGTGAGGCGTATCGCGCGCCTCACCCGCAACCCTAGGTGCACAAGGTAAATAGGACGTGAAAACCCTGTTAACCGAATCCTAACCACCTTAGCGCAAAACTCTGGTCATGACCCGTGCCCCGAGAACCTTGGCTGATCAGCCCCTTCCCTTCCTAATGGACGAAGCGCGCAGACCGCCGTCCAATACGGGCAAACAACCCTCTTATATCGCAGACCACCGCCAGCGCCTCCGCAGCCGTTTTGTCCATGGGGGCGCCGCCGCCATCCCGGATTATGAGATGCTTGAGCTTGTCCTTTTCCGCGCCATCCCCCGCCGTGATGTGAAACCGCTGGCGCGGGAACTTCTGGACCGGTTCGGTGACTTTAACCGCGTCATCACCGCCCCTGCCGCCCGCCTGCGCGATATCAAAGGTGTTGGCGAAGCGGTGATTGTCGAGCTCAAGATCGTTGAGGCTGCGGCCCAGCGGCTGGCCCGGGCGAAGGTGCTACAGCGGCATATCGTGTCCTCTTGGGACGCTCTGCTGGACTATTGCCACACCACCATGGCCCATCTGGAGATGGAGCAGTTTCGCGTTCTCTACCTCGACCGCAAGAACATCCTCATCGCGGATGAGGAACAGGCGAAAGGCACGGTCGATCATGTCCCGGTCTATCCGCGCGAGGTTGCAAAACGCGCGCTTGAACTGAACGCCAGCGCGATCATCCTTGTCCACAATCACCCCTCGGGCGACCCCAGCCCATCAAGATCGGACATCGACATGACCCGGCAGGTCGCCGCCGCCTGTGACGCCTTGGGGCTGACCCTGCATGACCACCTGATCATCGGCAAATCGCGCGAGCTGAGTTTTCGGAGCGAAGGACACCTTTAGGCACGGGCCCCTTAGCGCACCCAAACCTCAACCCGACGGTTGGCTTGTCGGCCCCACTCGCTGTCATCGCAGGCAATCGGCATCGCCTCGCCAAAGGCATCTACCCGCAGATCGATCCGCGACAGGTTGGCGGTCACCGCGGCGGCGCTGACGGCACGTTGAACCGCCTCGGCCCGGCGCAGCGCGATCTCGCGGTTGGCCCTTGCTTCGCCCTCTCCATCGCTGAAGCCCACGAACATCAACCGCCGCGCGTCATATTGCCCCTGCTCCAGCGCCCGCGCCAATTGCTGAACGTTAGAGCGCGACTGTGCGTCAAGCCGGATCGAGCCTGCCTCGAACCGGAAAGAGGTCGTCAGCCGCGCCATCGGCACCAGCGTCGCCGTCATGCGCTGCAATTCTTCCAGCGGGGTTTCGATCCCCGCCGTGATAATGGCATTGGCAAAGCGGTTGCCCTGTTCCTCTACCGGGATTTCTTCGGGCGTCTGATCCACGAAACCGGCTCTACGGATCACGATCTGCGCCGAGGGGCCGCGGGTAAAGGCGAGAAACTCGCGCGTGATCAGCGGCAGCCTACGCGCCGGGAAATAGAGGAACATCGGCGCGGTCAGCGGGTAGTCTTCGGTTTTGATCGTGCGCCGCGCGGCATCTAGCGCAAAGCCACAGTTACCGCCAAGGGTCAGCACCTCGGTCCCGCCCTGTTCGGCATAGCTGGTGATCCCAAGGGCAAAGACATCCCGCGCGACCGCCTCTGCCAGCGCGTCAGGCATGGTGTGGCGCGTAACATCGCCGCTCAGTTCCAGTCCGGCGGGCGTTAATACCTGATCCACAATGGCTTGGCTCAAGCCGCTGTCGGCGGTGGGCAGATGCAGTTCAATGGGCGCGTCCGGCCCGCCAAGGCGCTGCCAGTTCTTAATCTCACCGGAAAACACCCGGGCCAAGGTCAACGGCGAGATCTGTTTCACCGGATTGGACGGGGCAACCACAGGCACCACCGCATCAAGCGCCAGCACCCGGCTGCGATTGGCGCCGGTCAGATCGCCCAGCCCCAACTCGCGGGCATTTATCCGCTCCTCGCGGCGCACTTCGCGCAGGGCCATCACCACATCGGCCTCATCCGCCAGAAGATCGGCAAAGCCTTCGTTGGTGTTGGTCGCCCGGAAATCAAATCGCGCAGCCAGTTTGCCATCATCCTGACGCGAAAGCAGAAGCGCGAAACGCCCGCCTTCCCCGTCTTCGCGGTTGACCGTATAGCCCTGCCGCGCCGCGAAGGCTTCGATCAGCGCGGGCATCAGCACCGCCCCCATGGTCGCCGAGCCCGAGAACCGCACCTCGGCCACGAAATCTTCAAGGTTGGGGCAACCCGGCCCGGCGCANGACACGCCACTGCTGTCGACGGTCAGCTCGCCGTAGTCGGTTTCGACGCGATAGAATTCGCCGTCAAAGCCCAGCAAGGTGCCGCTGAGTTCAACGCTGCCATCGCGCGAGGTCAGCGCGATATCCTGCGCCGNGCNCGNANCCGCCGTAAAAAGCAAAAGTGCGGCGCTGATCGCCGCACGTTTCAACCCGTTCATCAAGACCTACCCGGTTGCGTCAGTTCTGCGCGACTTTCAGGTCTTGGAGCAAATTATTCAACACCAGAAAGTTGCCAACCGCATCACAGTCCGGCACAGCGAGGGTCAAGTTCTGGGTTTTCACCGGATCGTCGCCACGCAATTCCAGCGCCTGTGCTTCGATCTCAAGCCCGCAGTTGGCCTCGCTCACCTCTGCCTCGACACTGAGCGCGACATCGCCCTCCTGCGCCGCTTTGGCGACCGGGAAGCTATAGACTTCGGCCATCAACGGCTCAGCGGTGTCGGTGTCGCCATTGCGGGTCATGAAGCCGCCTTCGCCCAGCACAGCAGCGGTCATATCGCGCGGGGCGCCGGACCAGACATGGCCCGCATCGCCGTAATCCGCGCCGAACTCACGGGCGTGAAGCTCAAACCCCGCGGTGCCTTTCCATTGCAGCACGACACGGTTGAAATCAGACAATTCGGGCACAGTGGTCTGCGCCACAGCGCCGTCACCATTGCCAAAGGCAAGGATGAACACAGCCTCTTCCGCGAGGGCCGGGACGGAGACGGACAACCGCCCTTTGTCATCGGTGACTTCGGTAAAGATCATGCCGTTGTGGTGCACGGTCAGCCGTTCATTCGGCAGACAGGCCGCATCCAAGCTGAGCTTCACCATCGCGGCGGCCACGGCGTCTGCGGTGGCGATGATATCGCAGGTCGCGGGGATCGCGGTGCTGTGGCTCTCAGGTGCGGGCGGCAGGCTTTGAGGGGCTGCGGCTTTGACCACCCGGTCATCCAGCGTTGGCAACGCGATGGGACTGTCCAGCGCGGCAGAGGTCAGGGTGATGCCCTCAACTTCAAGCAGCGCGCCATTGTCGGCCACCAGACGCTGCGCGTCAGCCGCGCCATAACGCTGCTGCGCCGTGTCAGAGCTTTGCATGACATAGCCGATGCCCACAGCACAGGTGAGAGTGCCGACAGCCGTCAGAATTTCTTTAGTGCGCCACATCACAAGTCTCCTTCAACGGATTCGTTGGAGACTTTATGAGCGGGGATCAGGGCCGGGGTATGGCCCTGAAACGCCAAGTTATGGGCGAAAAGATGTCGCGGCTCAGGTGATCTGGCCGTGGCAGTGCTTGAACTTCTTGCCAGAACCACAGGGGCAGAGATCGTTCCGGCCCGGGTTGCCCCATGTGGACGGATCGTTTTCGTCAAAGCCCGGTGCGGCGGCCTCGGCCTGCTCAGATGCCTCATCTGCGGCCTCGGTGGCAGCGGCCTGCATGGCGGCCTGACGGGTGGCCATTTCCTGCATCATCTCGCGACGCTGCTCTTCGCTCATCGGTTGGATTTGCCCCAGTTTCTGGGTCACGTCCTGCCGCAGACTGTCGAGCATCGTCTCGAACAGTTGGAAGGCTTCGTTTTTATACTCGTTCAGCGGGTCGCGCTGCGCGTAGCTGCGAAAGCCCACGACCGAACGCAGATGTTCCAGCGTCAGCAGGTGGTCGCGCCATTTGGTGTCGATGGCCTGCAACAACAACTGTTTCTCGATGTTGCGCATGTTCTCTTCGCCGAAAGCCTCGGCCTTTTTTGCCATCAGCTCATCCGTGGACTGCATCAGACGTTCGCGGATCACCTCGTCATCCACGCCGTCTTCTTCGCACCATGCGATGATCGGCACATCGACGTTCAACTGTTCGATCACCGCGGCATAGAAACCTTGGGTGTCCCACTGATCGGCGTAGGTTTTGGGCGGCATATAGGTGTCGATCAGATCGTCGATCACCTGCTCGCGCATGTCGGTGACGATCTCATTGAGGTTGTCCGCCTCCATGATCTCGCGGCGCTGGCCAAAGATCACTTTACGCTGCTCGTTCATCACGTCGTCGAACTTCAAAAGCTGCTTGCGGATGTCAAAGTTGCGGCCCTCGACCTTCGCCTGCGCGCGCTCCAGCGATTTGTTCACCCAAGGGTGCACGATGGCTTCGCCTTCTTTCAGACCCAGCGTGGTCAGAACCTTCTCCAGCCGTTCCGAGCCGAAGATACGCATCAAGTCATCTTCGAGCGACAGGAAGAAAGAGGTGCGGCCCGGATCGCCCTGACGGCCCGAACGGCCCCGCAACTGGTTGTCGATGCGGCGGCTCTCGTGACGCTCGGACGCCAGAACATAAAGACCACCGGCCTCCAGCACCTTCTGCTTTTCCTCGGCGTGCTGCGCTTCGATCTGGGCGCGGATGTTGGCCGGATCGGCCTCCGGATCGGCATCCAGCGCGTCGAGCACTTTGAGCTCGACGTTGCCGCCCAGCTGAATGTCGGTGCCGCGGCCCGCCATGTTGGTGGCGATGGTCACGGCGCCCAGCTTGCCAGCTTCGGCGATGATCTGCGCTTCTTGCTCGTGCTGGCGGGCGTTGAGCACGTTATGCTCGATCCCGTCGGCGGTCAGCATGGCGCTGAGCTGTTCAGACTTTTCGATTGAGGTGGTGCCGACAAGGCAAGGCTGACCCTTGGCGTGGGCCTCCTTCACCTTTTCAATCATCGCCTCGTATTTCTCGCGCGCGGTGCGGTAAACGGCATCGTCTTCGTCGACACGGGCAATCGGCACGTTGGTCGGCACTTCGACAACGCCAAGGCCGTAAATCTCGGCGAATTCCTCAGCTTCGGTCAGGGCCGTGCCGGTCATGCCGCCCAGTTTGTTGTAAAGACGGAAGTAGTTCTGGAAGGTAACGCTTGCGAGGGTCACGTTCTCGGGCTGGATATCGACGCCCTCTTTGGCCTCGATCGCTTGGTGCAGACCATCCGACAAGCGGCGGCCCGGCATCATGCGGCCCGTGAATTCGTCGATCAGCGTCACCGCGCCATCGCGGACGATGTAATCTTTGTCGCGCTGGAACAGCTTGTGCGCGCGCAGACCTTGGTTGACGTGGTGCACGATAGTCGTGCTTTCGGGATCATAAAGGGTCATCCCCTCTTCGATCAGATCACGGGCGCGCAACTGCTCTTCGAGGAACTCATTGCCCTCGTCGGTGAAGGTCACGTTGCGGGTTTTCTCGTCGAGCTCGTAATGCTCATCAGTCAGCGAGGGGATCAGCGCGTCGATGATCTGGTACATCTCCGAGCGGTCCTGCGAGGGGCCAGAGATGATCAGCGGCGTCCGCGCTTCGTCGATCAGAATACTGTCGACCTCGTCCACGATGGCAAAGTTATGCCCGCGCTGCAGCATGTCCGACAGGTTCGACTTCATGTTGTCGCGCAGATAATCGAAGCCCAACTCGTTGTTTGTGGCATAAGTGATGTCGCAGGCATAGGCCGCGCGCTTCTGGTCTTCGGGCATGCCGGAATAGGCAACACCAGTGGTCAAGCCCAACGCGCCAAAGACTTTACTCATCCATTCGGCGTCACGTTTCGCGAGGTATTCGTTCACCGTCACCACATGCACGCCTTTATGCGTGAGCCCGTTGAGGTAGGCTGCAAAGGTCGCAGTCAGGGTCTTGCCCTCACCGGTCTTCTGCTCGGCGATATTGCCTTGATGCAGGAAGATGCCGCCCAGAAGCTGGGTGTCGAAGGCGCGCAGGCCAAGGGTGCGGCGCGCAGCCTCGCGACAGTTGGCAAAGGCTTCGGGCAGCAGATCGTCAAGGTCCTCGCCCGCATCGGCCCGCTTGGCCAACTCTTCCGTGCGCAGCTTGATCTCGTCGTCGCTTAGCTTTTCGAACTCAGGCTCCAGCGCATTGATCCGTGCCACAAGCGGACGGGTCGCCTTGATCTTCCGGTCGTTTGGCGTGCCAAAGACCTTTTTGGCGATTGTTCCGATACCCAGCATGTAATCTCCCGCCGAAGTTATGATGTCTTGCGCCGATCTGGTTGCCGAGCGCCATGGCAGCCCATAGATAGTGGATGAGCCCGCGCCTCTCAGCGCCATAAGGCGATGTAAGGGGCGTGCCATACACTGTCAATGTAGCAGCCCTGCTACGAAGGAAGCGATTGGATCCAACCATGCAAAAACCCCTCACTTTTCTGTCGTCTTTGGCGCTTGCCGCCGCTGTGGCGCTCCCTGTCGCCGCCCAAGACGAACCGAGTGTCGACACGGTTGTTGCCACCGTCAACGACACTGAAATCACGCTTGGCCATATGCTCGTGGCGCGTGCCAGCCTGCCGCAGCAGTATCAGCAACTGCCTGATGACGTGCTGTTCCAAGGGATCCTCGATCAGCTTGTGCAGCAGACAGCCCTTGCCGACAGCTTTACTGGCGAATTGCCGCCGCGCGTGACCCTGTCGATCGAAAACGAGACACGCTCGCTCACCGCTGGTGAGGCGATCGAAGGCGTCATGGCCGAAGATGTCAGCGACGAAGAACTGCAAGCCGCCTATGACGCGCAGTACAAAGACGCCGAGCCTGAGCAGGAATTCAACGCCTCGCATATCCTTGTCGAAACCAAGGAAGAAGCCGACGCGATCAAGGTTGAACTCGACGGCGGCGCGGACTTTGCCGAAGTCGCCAAAGAGAAATCGACCGGCCCCTCCGGCCCCGGTGGCGGTTCCTTGGGTTGGTTCGGCCCCGGCATGATGGTCCCCGAGTTTGAAGAAGCCGTCGCCGGCATGGAAGCAGGTGGCGTGTCTGAGCCGGTGGAAACTCAGTTCGGTTGGCATGTTATCAAGCTGAACGAGACCCGCACAGGCGAAGCGCCCGTGCTGGAAGATGTGCGCGAAGAGCTTGAGACCCAAGTGCGCCAGACCAAAGTGCAGGAAGCCATCGAAAGCCTGACCGAGGCCGCCGAGGTTGACCGCAGCGCCGCCGAAGGCATCGACCCGACTGTTCTTAAAAACATTGAATGGCTGAACTGACCCATGGGTAAATCACTGGCTGTCTCGCCGCTCGCCCCGGCCCGTTTTCCCGACCTTCCGGTTATTGACGGCGTGACATTCGCCACCATCGCCGCTGGCGTCCGCTATCAAGGGCGCACCGATGTGATGTTGGCGAAGCTGGCACCGGGCAGTGCTGTGGCGGGGGCGTTCACACGCTCTGCCACCCGCGCGGCCCCGGTGCTGGACTGCCAGGCAAAAATCGGCGGCGCCTCGGATGAGGGCGCCGCCATCGTCGTGAACTCCGGCAATGCCAACGCCTTTACCGGGCGGGGCGGCACCGACGCGGTCGAGGCGATTACCGCCGCCACCGCCGAAGCCTGCGGCGTGCCGCAATCGCGGGTTTTCACGTCGTCCACCGGCGTCATCGGCGAACCCCTGCCCCACGAACGGATCACCGCCGTGCTGGGCGACCTCCACGCGAAACTCGACCCTGCGGGCATCGAAGACGCCGCGCGGGCCATAATGACAACGGATACTTTCCCCAAAGGCGCCAGCGCGACCGTAGAGATCGACGGCAAAACTGTCTCTATCGCGGGGATCGCCAAAGGCTCGGGCATGATCGCGCCCGATATGGCCACCATGCTGGTCTATATCTTTACCGATGCGGGTATCGCGACAGATGCGCTGCAACACCGCCTCTCGACCCATACCGAGACGACATTCAACTGCATCACCGTCGACAGCGATACTTCCACCTCTGACGCGCTGATCATGGCCGCGACAGGGGCCTCAGGTGTCGATGTGTCGGATAACGAAGCCTTCGACGCGGCGCTGCGTGACGTGATGATGGACCTTGCACATCAGGTCGTCAAAGACGGCGAAGGCGCGCAGAAGTTCGTCGAAGTGGCCGTCACCGGTGCCTCCAACGATGACGAGGCCAAGGTCCACGCCATGGCCATCGCCAATTCGCCGCTGATCAAAACCGCCATCGCTGGGGAAGACCCCAACTGGGGCCGCGTCGTCATGGCCATCGGGAAATCAGGCGCTCCGGCAGACCGCGACCGCCTGTCGATCCGCTTTGGGGACATCGAAGTCGCCCGCGACGGCTGGCGCAGCCCCGACTATTCCGAAGAAGATGCCGCCGCCCATATGAAGGGCCAGAATGTCGTCATTGGCGTTGATCTGGGCCTCGGCGAAGGCCGCTGCACCGTCTGGACCTGTGACCTTACCCACGGCTACATCGACATCAACGCCGACTACCGGTCCTGATCCGATGAAGACAGTGCTCGTTTCCGCCGCGGCCTTGATCGATATCGATGGCCGCGTGCTTTTGGCACAGCGGCCCGAAGGTAAGCCAATGGCGGGCCTATGGGAGTTTCCCGGCGGCAAGATCGAACCCGGTGAAACGCCAGAGGCGGCGTTGATCCGGGAGTTGCACGAAGAGTTGGGGATCGAGACATGGGCATCCTGTCTCGCGCCGCTGACCTTTGCCAGCCACAGCTACAGTGATTTTCATCTGCTGATGCCGCTTTTTGCCTGTCGCAAATGGGGCGGCACCCCGGTTTCGCGCGAAGGGCAGACCCTGAAATGGGTACGTCCCAATGAAATGCGCGGCTATCCGATGCCCGAAGCAGACGTGCCGCTCATATCAATATTGCGTGATTGGCTCTAGCCTAGAGTGGCAGAATTGCACTAGTGATCCCCAATCACTCAGCATGTTGCGGATTTTTTAACCCAAAGCGCACCATCCTGAGGCAGAGTTGTAACATCTGTATGAAAGGGTGCCGACATGTTGAGAACCATCGCAATCGGAAGTTCCATTTACGTTCAGGGTATTTTTGTAAAAATGTTGGCGGGCGGTCGCATGGCCGTTCAAGTCGACGGTAAGATTTTCGAAGGCAAACCAGTCTGAAAAATCTGCGTGGAACGCCTATTTAGGTGAACAAATAGGCGTTCCACCGCGTTTCCCCTGAGCATTTGGCAGGGGATTTTATGTCATCGAAGCGCGCTATTGTCATCCTGAACCGCGGTTCGGGCCGTCAAAACGGTGACCAAGCCGAAAGCACTATCCGATCCGCCTTTGCGCGGCACGGGGTCACGGCGGAATTCATTCACATCGACAAACGGAACGATCCTGCCAGTGCAGCCCGGCAGGCTTTGTCTATGGCCGAAGGCATCATTGCCGTGGCCGGGGGGGATGGCACGATCTCTGGCGTGTCCTCGGCCATGAAGGATCAGGACCGCCCGCTTGGCATCATCCCGCAGGGCACCTTCAACTATTTCGCGCGGTCGATGGGCATCCCAGAAGATCTTCAAGAGGCGGTTGATGTCATCGCAGGCGGCGAAAGCCGCGCGGTGCATGTGGCGACGATCAACGGTGAGACATTCTTGAACAATGCCAGCATCGGCGCCTACCCGGCAATCCTCAAGACCCGGGAGGGCATCTATCGCCGCTGGGGCCGCAGTCGGATCGCCGCTTATTGGTCGGTGATCAAAGCCTTGATAGATTTTCGCACGTCGCTCAAGCTGACCATTGTGGTCGACGGCAAGGAGACCGACCTTCGCACCCCGCTTGTATTTGCCGTCAACAACGCCTTTCAATTGGATCAAATGGGGCTCGACGGGCAAGACTGTATCGCGCGCGGCGATATGGTGCTGCTGGTCGCCCCCGACACCTACCGCTTTGGACTGCTACGCCATGCTGTGGCTCTGGCGACGGGCATGGCGAAACATCATACCGACTACGAAATGCTCTGCGGGTCAGAGATCGAAATACGCATGAAACAGCGCAAACGATATGTCGCGCGGGACGGAGAGATTGCAGTGATGAAGGGCCCCTTTAGGCTCACCCGTGCAACCTCTCCCATCCATATTTTCGTCCCCCGCGCCTCTGGAAAGGACGTGCGATGAGCCGCTTGATCCACTTATCCGACCTGCACTTCGGCAAGGACCGGCCCGACCTTCTTATGCCCCTGTTGGAGGCCGTGAACGGCTATGACCCCGATCTGGTGATCATCTCGGGCGATCTGACCCAACGGGCGAGGGAAAAGGAATACCGTGCGGCGCGGGCCTTTATCGACCGGATCAATGCGCCTGTCTTGAGCGTGCCGGGCAACCACGATATCCCCCTGCACCGCCCCTTTACCCGGTTCTTGGCCCCTTGGCGTTACTACCGGCGCTGGATCCATCACGATCTGACCCCGGTGCACGAGGGCGCGGATTTCGTCGCTGTGGGGATCAACACCGTCGACCGCTTCAAATGGCAGACCGGCAAACTGGGCCTGCGCCGTTTGGGGCGGGCCTGCCGTGCCTTGTCGCGCGGCGGGAAGAACACGTTGCGCATTGCGGTGTGCCATCATCCGCTGGATCACCCCAATGAAACCCACAAGCGGCCCATTCCGGGCGCGCAGCGGGCCTTGAAACGGCTTCTGGACTGCGGCGCGGACCTGATCCTGTCAGGCCATCTGCACATCTGGCACGCGGGCACCTTTGCCCACCCGGCACCGGAGCATGACGGCCATCTGGCGATCCAGTTGCATGCAGGCACCAGCCTGTCGTCGCGCCAGCGCGGGGAGCCGAATGATTTCAATCTGATCGACATCTCGCCCCTGCACGTCAACCTTGCGCGGATCAGCTTTGACGACGGCAAAAAGGCCTTCACAAAAGCAGAGGCCCGGCAATTTGACCGGGCCTCTGGGGAATTTGTCTTGTAAGCGCTTGGCTTAGGCCAATGTGCGGGTCACTTCTTCGCGCTCGAAAATCTCGATCACATCGTCGGGACGAATGTCATCGTAGTTCTCGAATGCCATGCCGCATTCCTGACCGGACTGAACCTCGGGCACTTCGTCTTTGAAGCGCTTGAGCGTTTTCAGCGTGCCTTCGTGGATCACGACGTTGTCGCGCAGCAGACGCACACCGGCGCTGCGGCGGGCGACGCCCTCGGTGACCAGACAGCCTGCGACTTTGCCCACACCGGTGACCTTGAAGACTTCTTTGATGTTGGCATAGCCAATGAAGTTCTCTTTGATCTCGGCGCTGAGCAGGCCGCTTGCAGCCGCTTTCACGTCATCCACAAGGTCATAGATGACCGAGTAGTAGCGGATTTCGACGCCCTTCTGGTTCGCAGTGTTCCGCGCCGAAGCATTGGCACGCACGTTGAAGCCCATGATCGGTGCGCCCGAAGCTTCGGCCAGACCGACATCCGTCTCGGTGATCGCGCCCACACCGGAGTGCAGAACCCGAACGCGGACTTCGTCGTTGCCGATTTTCTCCATCGCTTGAACGATCGCTTCGGCAGAACCCTGCACGTCGGCTTTGACCAAGATCGGCAGCTCGCTGACGTCTTCGTTCGCCTTGGCATTGGCCATAAGCTGTTCCAGCGTCGTCGCAGCACCAGCAGCGGCACGTTTGTCCTTAGCTGCATTGGCGCGGTATTCAGCGATTTCGCGAGCCTGCGCTTCAGTTTCAGTGACGTTCAGAACGTCACCGGCTTCTGGCGTGCCGTTGATGCCAAGCACCTCAACCGGCACCGAAGGACCTGCTTCTTTGACGCGCTCGCCTTGGTCGTTGATCAGCGCACGAACCTTACCGTACTGCTCACCCACAACAAAGATATCACCCTGACGCAGCGTGCCGTTCTGAACCAGAACAGTCGCAACAGGGCCGCGGCCCACATCAAGCTGCGCTTCGATCACCGCGCCCACTGCGGCCCGGTTCGGGTTCGCCTTGAGTTCGAGGATTTCAGACTGCAGCGCGATGGCTTCGAGCAGCTCGTCCAGACCTTGGCCCGTTGCGGCCGAGACTTCGACGTCCTGCACATCGCCAGACATCTTCTCGACGATGACTTCGTGCTGAAGCAGATCGGTACGAACCTTGTCGGGATTTGCAGCAGGTTTATCGATCTTGTTGATTGCCACGATCATCGGCACTTTGGCCGCTTTCGCGTGGGCAATCGCCTCGATCGTTTGCGGCATCACGGCGTCATCCGCCGCGACCACCAGAACCACGATATCCGTAACCTGAGCCCCGCGCGAACGCATGGAGGTAAAGGCCGCGTGGCCGGGGGTGTCGAGGAAGGACAGCACCGCGCCATTGTCGGTCGTGACCTGATAGGCACCGATGTGCTGGGTGATCCCGCCGGCTTCGCCAGCAACCACTTTCGCATTACGGATCGCGTCGAGCAGCGATGTTTTACCGTGGTCAACGTGGCCCATGATCGTGATCACAGGTGGACGACCTTGCAGGTCTTCGGGCTTGTCTACGATCTCTTTGATGACATCTTCGACATCAGAGTCGCTGACGCGCACAACCTTGTGGCCAAACTCTTCGATGATGAGTTCAGCGGTATCCGCGTCGATGGTTTCATTCTGCGTGACCATCATGCCGTTCTGCATCAGCGCTTTTACAACAGCGCCGGTCTTTTCGGCCATACGGTTGGCAAGCTCGGATACAACAATTGCCGGGGGCAGATTGACGTTGCGCACGATCTTCTCGCGCTCAACCTGACCACCCATGGCTTTTTGACGCGCACGCTCTTGCTTGCGCTTCATCTGCGCCATGGAACGCTGACGGCCACCTTCACCACCGTTGAGGGCTTGGTTCACTGTCAGCTTACCAGAACGGCGGCTGTCGCCACCCTTGCTACGCTTCTTGGTTTCGTCGCGGTCACGCTCTGTGGTTTTACGCGGCGTTGCGGCGGGCATGGGTTTGTTGCCCGGCTCACGCGCGGCGGCAGGTTCTGGCGCGGGAGCAGCAGCAGCCGCTTCGGCCTCTGCTTTGCGGCGCGCGTCTTCCTCGGCTTTCGCCTTGAGGCTTTCCTCGCGCTCACGCTCTTCGCGTTCTTTGGCTTCAATCTCGGCCCGGCGGCGCTCACGCTCTTCGGCGCGGGCCTTTTCCTCGGCCTCACGTGCTGCGGCTTCCTCAACCTCACGGGCTTTGGCAGCCTGAACGGCCTTCAGACGACGCTCCATCTCGGCATCGGTGATGCCTGCGGGGCGCTTCTTGGGATCCCCAATCGGCCCGGCACCCGGCCCGGTTGGTTTCTGGCCACCCGGCTTGGGCACCACAACACGCTTGCGCTTGGTTTCGACCACAACGTTCTTGGTCCGCCCGTGGCTAAAGCTTTGCTTTACATTCCCCGGACGTGCGCCGCCGCGCAGACCCAATGTTTTCTTGCCGTCACTATCGCTCATGAAGCTCGTCTATCCTTTCGGATGGCCGCTGCCACCCTCGTTTACGCGCACGCCTTTAAGTCGTCCGGCTTCCTCTACAACACGTTGCGTGAGTCCGCCAGAGGCGAGCGCCCCATGTATCACAGTTTGGCGACCGAATGCCAAACCCAATTCATCGGCTGTCAACCAACCGATGTAGTGACCGTAATGAGGGGTGCTCAGCTTGGACTTACCGCGCCCTGACCCGTCTACGGCCTGTATCAATACTTCGGCCTCTTCGGTTTGCAACCAACCTTTGACCTTTTCGTAGCCGGCGACCGCCTTGCCTGCCTTGCGCTGGAGCGAGATCAAGTCCACCACCCGGCGCGCCAATTGTTGTTCTACTTCGTCGATCAACCCGTCTGGCAGCGTGACCGGCTGTTTCGCCGACCGAGCAAAGGCCTTTTTCTTTACCGCAAGTTCCAGCGCGGCACGGTCAGCCGAGACATAGATGCCCCGGCCCGGCAGTTTACCCAAGATATCCGGGTAAACCTGATTGTCCGGGCCGATCACAAAACGGATCAACCCGTGTTTTGGCTGCACGTCGCCCGTGGCGATGCACTTGCGTTCCGCACCGTCTGAACGGTCATTCGAGGCGCCACCGCGTCCCATGTGCAACCCCCGAGGCCCGCTTAGGCCTCGGCCTCCTCGGCGGTCTCGCCGTCTGTTTCTACGTCGTCTTCATCCGCGTCGCCTTCAAGCTCGGTCGGGTCGACCCAGCCTAGCATGACGCGGGCGGTCATGATCATAGCCTGCGCATCTTCAAGACTGACCTCAAAGGGCTCAAGCGCGCCATCGTCCTTAACACGCTCGCCGTTGACCGTGGTCCAGCCGCCAGCCAGTTCCCAATCGGCACAGGTGGCGAAATCTTCCAAGGTCTTCACGTCGTCCTTGGCGAGCGCTTCTATCATTTGGGGGGTCAGACCCTCGAATTCAACCAGGCTGTCTTCGACACCGAGCGCACGGGCGTTATCAAGCGCGGCTTTGTTCTGTGCTTCGAGCACGTCGCGGGCACGGGCCTGCAACTCGCCAGCGGTGTCTTCGTCCACACCGTCGATGACCAGCAGTTCGTCGACTTCGACGTAGGCCACTTCTTCGAGGTTGGTGAAACCTTCAGAAACCAGCAATTGGGCAAAGAATTCGTCGAGATCGAGGTTGTCCATGAACAGCTTGGTGCGCAGTTCAAACTCGGCCTGACGGCGCTGGCTTTCCTGCTCTTCGGTCATGATGTCGATGTCGAGACCGGTCAACTGACTGGCCAGACGCACGTTCTGACCACGACGGCCAATCGCGAGCGACAGCTGCTCTTCGGGCACGACGACTTCGATCTTGCCGGCTTCTTCGTCCAGAACCACTTTCGACACTTCCGCAGGCTGCAGCGCGTTCACAAGGAAGGTCGGCTGGTCTTCGTTCCACGGAATGATGTCGATCTTCTCGCCCTGAAGCTCGTTCACGACGGCCTGCACGCGGCTGCCGCGCATACCAACACAAGCACCAACAGGGTCGATAGAGCCATCATGCGAAATCACAGCGATCTTGGCGCGCGAACCGGGGTCACGGGCGACGGCCTTGATCTCGATGATGCCGTCATAGATTTCCGGCACTTCCATTTTGAACAGTTCGGCCATGAACTCAGGCGCGGTACGGCTCAGGAAAATCTGTGGGCCACGCTGCTCGCGACGCACGTCTTTGATGTAGACGCGGATACGGTCGTTCGGGCGATAGCTTTCGCGGCCGATCTTCTCGTTGCGGCGCAGGATCGCTTCGCCAGCGCCCACATCGACGATGACGTTGCCGTATTCTTCGCGCTTGACCAGACCGTTGATGATGGTACCGGCGCGGTCTTTGAATTCTTCGAACTGGCGGTCACGCTCAGCTTCGCGGACCTTCTGCAAAATCACCTGCTTGGCCGACTGCGCCGCGATGCGGCCCATCTCAACCGGGGGCACTTCTTCGACGTAGGTGTCACCGACCTTGGGGTCGGCCATGTATTGCTTGGCCTGATCGACGGTGAACTCAGCCTGATAGTTCTCAAGCTCTTCGTCCTCGACCACGGTGCGAACGCGGGTGAAGGTCGCTTTGCCGGTCTTGCGGTCGATGTCGACCCGGATGTCCATCTCGGCGCCGTAGCGGGACTTGGCGGCACGGGCGAGGGATTCTTCCATCGCTTCGACGACCAGACCGGGGTCGATCATCTTTTCGCGCGCCACCGCCTCGGCGGTTTGCAACAGCTCAAGCTGGTTTGCAGATGTAATGGCCATTAGGTGTCTCCCTCAGCAGACTCTTCAGTCTCGATATCATCAAATTCGTTTTCGTCGATCGCACCAGACGCCTTGCGCTGGCGGAGCATTTCTTTGATCAGGTCGTCGGTCAGGACCAGCTTCGCGTCGCTGAGCCAGTCGAACTGGAGGCCGATGGTACCTTCTTCGACGTTGATCAGCACTTCGCCACCCTCGACACCTGCCAACTCGCCCTTAAAGCGGCGGCGGCCATCGATCAGCTCGGTGGTTTCGATCTTGGCCTCATAGCCTTCGAACGCATCAAAGTCCTTCAGCCGCGTCAGCGGACGATCGATGCCGGGGCTGGAAACTTCAAGCGCGTATTCGTCGAGGATCGGGTCTTCGACATCCAGGACCGCGCCGATGGCCTGCGAGATCTTGGCGCATTCATCCACTTCGATCCCGCCATCTGGCCGGTCGGCCATGACTTGCAGGATAGTAGACTTGCCCGACATCAGGCGGACGCGCACCAGTTCAAAGCCCATGTCCTCGATCACCGGGGTGATGATCTCGGCCAGACGGCGGTCAATGGCAGCTTTGGCAATCAGGTCATTCGACATGAGACATCCAATTTAATCTGGCAGTTTCGTTCAGGCATAAAAAAACGGGCGCGCGGCCCGTGTTCAAGATCGGTGGAGCCTTCGGTTTGGACCCGAAAGCGCCGCTGTTGAAAGGGGATATAGGCCGAATGCGGCGAAACCGCAACCCCCGTCAGCCGAACCACCACCGCTCTGGCGCGCGCAGGTTGTCCATCGGCGCTTGGCGTCCGGGGTTCGGCGGTTGGCGCAGATCGTCCGACAGGACGCTGACCCCGCCGGCGCTATCGGCCTGAAGTGTCACATCACCCCGCTCGCGATAGCGGGGCCGTGCGGGTAAATCCGCTGCATCCACAAGCCCTTCGCTCAATGCCTGCGCGCGCACGTCCCGCGCGGGGATCGAGACAAGCTCGACCGTATCGAACCAACCGGCGGTGCCGTCCTTGTAATGGCTCTCCACCCGCTCGGCCAAAACCTGACGCCCGGCGGAAAAGCGCCGCAGACTGTAAAGCCCGGTGCCGATCCCGGCCTCGGGGGCATGGGCGGGGCGGATCACATAGCGCGATTGCGCCAGCAGCAGCGGCAGGTCAGGATTCGCCGCGGCCAATGTGACCTGCACCTTCAGGTCATCTTGCACCGCGACCTCAGCCTCGGTCAGGACGGATTGCAGACTGGCCACAACGTCGCGGGCGGTCAGCGGGCTGCCGTCGTGAAAGCGCACATCGGGGCGCAGATCGAATTGCCACTGCCGCGCGCCGTCGCTGGCTTGCCAGCCAGTCGCCAGCTCACCCTTGAGGATGCCATTGCCGGTAACTTCGGTCAGCGTGTCAAAGATCAGCCCTTGCCGCGCGACCTGCATGAACAGGCCGTCGCCTTTGGCCCAAGTATCTTCTCGCGTGGCACCCGAAAGCGCCAGCCGCAGACGGCCACCGCGCCGGGGTGGCTCTCCGGCGCTGGCACCTGTCGCGGCCAGCAGAGCCGCCGCCGCACCTGTGGTGAAAAGCGCCCGGCGATCCAGTAGAGAGTTGCGCCCGCTCATCGCTGACCAATCCTATCCATGGTCCGTACCAGTTCTGCACTGATCCCCGGCTCTGACAGTGCGTGACCCGCGTTGCGGATCATCCGCAGATCGGCATTGGGCCAGCGCTCGGCCAGCGCGTAGGCGCCCGAAGGGGGGCAGATCATGTCATAGCGCCCCTGCACGATCACCCCCGGGATATGCGCGATCCGACCCATATGTTCGAGGATCTGACCGTCGAACTCCAGAAAGCCGTTATTGGTGAAATAATGGTTCTCCAACCGCGAGAACGCCCGCGCATAGGCCGATGGCCCGCCATGAGAGACGCCATCGGAATGCACCGAGGCCAGCGCGTTCTCCCAAGCCGCCCATGCGCGGCCATAGTCCTGCTCGACCCTCAGATCACCGGAAAATAGCCGCCGGTGATACGCCGCGATCAGATCGTCACGCTCACCTTCGGGGATCAGGTTCACGAACCGCGCCCAAAGCTCGGGCCAGAACCGCCCGGCCCCGCCGCCGTAGAACCAATCAAGCTCGGCCTGCGTCATCAGGAACACGCCGCGCAGGATCAGATGACGCACGGCCTCCGGATGCGCTTGGGCATAGATCAGCGCCAGTGTCGCGCCCCAAGAGCCGCCAAAAACCATCCATTTGTCGATGCCGAGTGTGCTGCGAATCAGCTCGATATCCGCCACCAAATGCCATGTCGTGTTGTCCGTGACCGACGCATGCGGGGTGGAGCGCCCGCAACCACGCTGATCGAACAGCACCACGCGGTAAATCTTTGGATCAAAATAACGCCGCATCGCCGGGCTACAACCGCCGCCGGGGCCGCCATGGAGCACGACAACGGGGATACCATCGGGGTTGCCGCATTGTTCGACATAGACCTGATGCCCCTGCCCCACAGACAACATCTGCTGGTCGAAAGGCTCAACCGGCGGATAAAGATGCGCTGCGTCGCGTTTTTGGTCGGGATACTTGTCCATTGCCGCCCTATATAGTCATTGAACCCAAAAGAGCACAGGGAGATCAGAATGCAAGCGGATCAATCAACCATCGACCCCGCCGAGATCGCCAAATTCGAAGCGATGGCCGCCGAATGGTGGGATCTGAACGGCAAGTTCAAGCCGCTGCACATGCTGAACCCCTGCCGGTTGGATTACATCACCAGCCAGATCGCCGGGGAGTTTGACCGTGATTTAACCGCCGACGCGCCGTTTAAGGGTCTGCGCATTCTCGACATCGGGTGCGGCGGTGGGCTGCTGTCGGAACCGATGGCGCGGCTGGGGGCCGAGGTGGTCGGCGCGGATGCGGCGGCGGGCAACATCCCCGTCGCGCAAATTCACGCGCAGCAGTCGGGGCTGGAGATTGATTACCGCCACACCACCGCCGAAGCGATGGCCGAGGCGGGTGAGAAATTCGATGTGGTGCTGAATATGGAGGTTGTCGAACACGTCGCCTCCCCCATCGACTACCTGATCGCGTGCCGCCGCCTGCTGAAACCCGGCGGGCTGCACATCTGTTCGACCCTGAACCGCAATCCAAAGTCCTTTATGATGGCGATTGTGGGCGCAGAGCATGTGATGCGCTGGCTGCCCAAGGGCACGCATGACTGGAACAAGTTCATCACGCCGGATGAACTTTTTGACCTGCTGAACCGCGCCGGATTGGAGCCTGTGGACCGCAAGGGTTTCGTCTTCAACCCCGTCGCATGGTCTTGGCGTCTGTCGGATCGGGATCTGAGCGTGAACTACGTCACCGCAAGCCTCAACCCTGGCTCAACTGACGCCTGAGCGCGCGCAGGATCGGCAGCGTGGCGCGGACCTGTTCTTCGCCCAGATCATCCACCACGTTCGAGATCATCGGCGTGATCGCGTTCACCGCCGCATCCCGCGCCTGCCGCCCGGCGGGGCTGATCGCGACCATCTTGCGCCGCGCATCGTCCCAATCGGGGCGGATATGGACATAACCGGCCCATTCCAGCTTGCTCAGCGTGTTGGTCATCGCCCCGCGCGTGACGTTGAAGGTCTCTGCCAGTTGCGCGGGCGAGCGTTCGCCGCCATGCCATGAAAGCGAATTCAGCACCGAGAAATGCGAAATCTCCATCCCGCGCGGAAGAACCCGCGTGAGGCGACTGCGCACCTGTTGATCGGCGGCCAGCAATTCACCGAACAGCATGATCGCAAGTGTGTTTTTATCGTCGGTCATTTTCGGTCCGGTCAGGGCGCGGCAAAGGGACGGCGGTTGGCAAGGCTGGGCACTTTGGCGCGGGCCTTGTCACATTCTTCCATGTCCATGTCACAAAAGTAAACGCCGGGGGCCGTCCCGGCATCCAACACCACCTCCCCCCAAGGGGCCACGACCAGCGAATGCCCATAGGTATCGCGGGTTTTGTGTTCGGCACTGGCGTGCGTGCCGGTCTGCGCCGGGGCCAGCACATAGCAGCCATTCTCAATCGCCCGGGCGCGCAACAGACTGTGCCAATGCGCGGCCCCGGTGACCGGAGAGAAGGCCGCAGGCATCGTGAGGATACGCGCGCCCGCCTCTGCAAGTGATTGATAAAGCGCAGGAAAGCGCATGTCATAGCAAACCGACATGCCGATCTTACCAAAGGGAGTCTCGGCCACCACCGCCTTGTCACCGGGGCGATAGCCTGCGGATTCGCGGTAGGTCTCGGTCGCGCTGATATCCACGTCGAACATATGGATCTTGTCGTAGCGGGCCACGATCTCTCCCTGTGGGGAGATCAGGAAAGATCGGTTGGCAAAACGCCCATCGCCGCCCCGCGTCTTGAGCGCGAGTGAGCCGATCAGCAGCCAAATGCCCGCCTTCGCCGCCTCTTCGCGCAGAGCGGCGAGGGTGGCGTCATCTTCCTCATAGGCCAGCACCGACTGTTGGTGGCTACGGCTGGTGCTGACGCAATTCGTCACCTCGGGCGTCAAAACAAACGCTGCCCCGCCCGCCACCGCCTCGCGCAGCAGGGCGCGGGTTTCGATCAGATTGGCGGCCGGATCGTCCGAGACGTTGAGTTGCAGCAGCGCGATTTTCATCTGTCTTGCAGCAGCGCGTCGAGTTTGCCCGCACGGTCCAGCGCATAAAGTTCATCACAGCCGCCCACATGCACGTCCCCGATAAAGATCTGCGGCACGGTGCGGGCCCCGCCTGCACGCTGGATCATCTCTTGCTTGCGCTCGGGCTCTGACAGCACATCGACCTCATCAAAGGCCGCGCCCTTCTGGGTCAGCAGGCGTTTGGCGGAATGACAAAAACCGCAGAGCGGCGACGTATAGATTTCGACAGGTTGCATAGGATCACCTTTTGAACAGTTAACGTTGCACAGTGATCTAGGTCTCTTTGGCCACGCGCGCCAGTGCCAGCACGAAAACGGGGCCGGAACCGGCGGCAAGACATGCCTCTGTGCAGGCGGTCAGTGTAGCGCCAGAGGTGAACACATCGTCCACCAAAATCACCGGTCGCATGATGATACGGTGTCGCCGCCGCGGATGAACTGCGATCGCTTCCTGCAGGACGCTGTACCGTTCCGCCCGGCCCAACCCATCAAGTGAAGGCGTGCGCCGGACCCGCTGCAACAGGTCCGGGCACCAACTATGCCCGGTTTCGGCCGAGAGTGCTTTGGCCAGCAAGGCGGATTGGTTGTAGCGCCGTTTCAGCAAACGCAGCCAATGCAGCGGTACCGGCACAATCAGCGCCTCTTGCGGCAGGATGCCTTGGGCCGTTTGCGCCATCCAGCGCGCCGCGGGCCGGGCGATCTCTTGCCGGTCGCCGTGCTTGAGCGCTAGCACCAATTTGCGCCCCATATCGCGATAGAGCAGCGCCGTGCGGCCCTGCGCCCAAGGGCGCGGCGTGGCGAGACAAGCATCACAATACGGTGAAGCCACATCACCGCCCCCCGGAAGCGGCACCCCGCAAGCATCGCAGACCGTGCCACCGATAAAGGATGTGTCACGCCAACAGATGCCGCAAAGCCCGAAATCCGCATCGACCAAACCGCCGCAGCCCAAACAACGCGGCGGATAGATTAGTGATACTGCTGTTTGAAGTCCCCGTGGCGGCATTCTATGTGTTCCCCATGACAGCACAGCCCACCCTGACCGACCCCAAGGCCCTCGCCCGTCGCCGCGCACGCGCGACGGAGCGGGGCATGTTCTTGCAACAGGCAGCCGCCGATGAGGTTCAGGATCGGGTCGGATTGGTTAAGAAAGCGTTTACCGCTCCAGCCATCGTGACCGCTTTCCCGCAGGTCTGGGCAGCCGCCTTCCCTGAGGCCCAGATTATCCCCGAGGCCGAAGTGCTGGCGCTGGAACCGCAGGCCCATGATCTGGTGATCCACGCCATGGGGCTGCATTGGGCGAATGACCCGATCGGCCAGCTGATCCAATGCCGCCGTGCGCTGCGGCCCGATGGGCTGTTGCACGCCGTGGCGCTTGGCGGGCAAACCCTGCATGAACTGCGCGCCTGCCTTGGCCAAGCTGAAGCCGAAGTGACCGGCGGCCTGTCGCCGCGCATCGCCCCGATGGGGGAACTGCGCGACCTTGGCGCGCTGTTGCAACGCGCCGGACTGGCGCTGCCGGTGGCCGATAGCCAACCGCTGACCGTGGAATACGAAAACGCTTGGGCCCTGATGCGCGACCTGCGCGAGATGGGTGAGACCAACGCCCTACAAGGCCGCCTGCGCCGCCCCACGGGCCGTGCAGTGCTGACCCGCGCGGCAGAGCTTTACGCCACCCATTTCACCGCCGCATCGGGCCGGGTTACCGCGACCTTCGATATGATCTTCCTCGCCGGTTGGGCGCCGGATGAAAGCCAGCAGAAACCCCTGCGCCCCGGTTCGGCGCAGCAACGGCTTGCAGATGCGCTGAATAGTCGCGAGGAGCCCCTCCCCGATTGACCCAATCTGCAAAGCGGCTATCTCTGCGCGGATCATATGCGAGGAAACCCCATGCAGGCAGCCCAGCCCCAATCCGCCCAACCAGACTCCGGCCAACCAGACTCCGGCCAACCGGAACACGGCCCCAACGACCACCCCAAAGTCCCGCGTCCCAAGGTTGGCGTCCTGCTCGCCAACCTCGGCACGCCGGACGGCTATGACTATTGGTCGATGCGCCGCTACCTAAGCGAGTTCCTCTCGGACCGCCGGGTGATCGACTACAGCCCGTGGAAATGGCAGCCGCTGTTGCAGACGGTGATCCTTTCCAAACGCCCCTTCGCTAGCGGCGCGGCCTATAAATCCATCTGGAACGAGGCCGAGAACGAGAGCCCGCTGGCGACGATCACCAAGTCGCAGACTGCCAAGATCAAGGCGGCGCTGCAGGCGCGTTACGGTGACGATGTGATGGTCGATTACGCCATGCGCTACGGCAACCCATCGACCCAGTCCAAGGTCGAAGCGATGACCGCTGCAGGGTGCCAGAAGATCCTGTTTTTCCCGCTTTATCCGCAATACGCCGGGGCCACGACCGCAACGGCGAATGACGCTTTCTTTGCCGCGCTGGCCAAAGAGAAATGGCAGCCTGCGTCGCGCACCGTTGCCCCCTATTTCGACCGCCCCGACTATATCGAAGCGCTGGCCCAATCGGTTGAGCGTGCCTATGCCGCGAAGGACAAAAAGCCCGACCTGCTGGTCTGTTCCTACCACGGTCTGCCACAGCGCTATCTGATGGAGGGCGACCCCTATCATTGCCAATGCCAGAAAACGACGCGCCTGCTGAAAGAGCGTCTGGGCTGGCACGACAGCGAGATCATGACGACCTTTCAGTCGCAGTTCGGCCCCGAGGAATGGCTGCAACCCTACACGGTCGAAGAGGTCGCCCGTCAGGCCAAAGCGGGCAAGAAAAGCATCGCCGTCTGCGCGCCCGCCTTCTCGGCCGACTGCATCGAAACGCTTGAAGAGATCAACGAAGAGATCAAGGAAAGCTTTGAAGAGGCGGGCGGCGAGGATTTCACCTATATCCCCTGCCTTAACGATGATGACGCGCATATCGAGGCACTGACCACGATCATCAGCGAAAATCTGGCTGGCTGGGTCTAAGCCCGCCTCGGGGTCGCTGCGGCGGCCCCTTTTTCAAAGCCATACGCAAAATACAAAAAAGGCGGCGCACTGCACCGCCTTTTCCGTTTGATCGTCAGTTCCGATTAGTCGGAAGCAACAGCTGCGGCAACGAGTGCCAACAGGATCAGGGGAACCAGGATGCCCGCGGACGAACCTGTTGTTTCTTCCACGATGACCGGTGCTTCGACGATCGGCTCGGCCAGCGAACCAGCAAAAGCCGTCGATGCAGCAGCGGACAGAGCAGCGGCGAGAACGAGTTTCTTCATAACATAACCTCCAGAATAGGCGTGCTGTATCATATACATACACGCACCCAAGACTTACCTCGTAATCTCGTTCTAAACAGTATCGGCAAAAGTTTGCAAACCCGGAATCAGCTATTGCATCAAGGAATCAGGGGGATGTCGTCAAATAAGCAACACCTGCGTGCCGACCTTTGTCATGGCAAAAAGTTCGGCAATATGTTCGTTATAGAGCCCAATGCAACCATTGGAAGACTTGCGGCCAATTTTTCTTGTGTCGTGGGTTCCGTGGATACGGTAATATGTCCAGCTGAGGTACAGCGCATGGGTGCCCAGCGGGTTATCCGGGCCGGGCCCGACATAGGGCGGCCACTCGGGATTGCGCTTGAGCATGGAAGGCGTGGGACGCCAGCTTGGCCCCTCGACCTTTTTGATGACACGGGTGCGGCCCCGGCGCGTGAGGTCTTCGGTCAGCGGCACCGATGAGGGGTAGAGTTTATAAACGCTCTGATCCTCGGACCAGTAATGCACCGCCCGGCTGTCGATATCGACCAGCACCGCGCCGTTGCGCGTGTTGCTGAAATAGGGGCGCCAATCCAACATCCGGAAGCTCGAGACATTGCGCTGGACCGATTCAGTCAGATCGCGCTCGGTCTCGGTCGTCGCGGAGGAGTTGAACGAAGAGGTGCTTTGCGCCAGCGCCGGTGTGGCAAGCATCGCGGCGCTGCCAGCCAGAAAGCCACGGCGGCTCTTAATCGAAAAACGGTGAGCAGACATGGAGCGTCTCCAAACTGAAATTATGCTAATTAATGCCATATATATGGCTCGAAAGACGCAGTTTCAATTGAAACCAGCCCCATACGGCAGAGTCACGCCTATGTGCGTTTGAACTGCAACGCGCCCCGATGTAAGGCAGAAAAAATTTCATTGCGTGGAGCGCTCATATGATCCGTATCCTGTCCATCCTGCTGGCGCTGACGGTTGCGCTGTCTGCCTGTGCCCCGTCCAGCACGAGTGGCGGCAAAGCCGGCGGTTCCTACCGCATCAGCCGTTCCGACGCGGGTACAATCCAATTCCGCATGCTCGACTCGGTGAATGCGCTGCGCAGCTCGGCCGGGGTCACGCCTTTGGCGCTGGATGCCAAACTGAACGCCGCCGCCGCGACCCACTCGCGCGATATGTCGGTGCAGAACCGTCCATGGCACTTCGGCTCTGACGGGTCTTCGCCGATCGACCGTATCCAGCGCGTTGGCTATACCGGCGGTCTGGTCGGTGAAGTTATCTCGGAAACCTATGAGACCGAGCTTGAGACCCTCGCCGCCTGGATGGAGCAGCCAGACACCCGCCGCATCTTGATGGCCCCCGATGGCCGCCAGATGGGTTTCTCTTGGTATCAGGAAAACGGTGGCAAGATCTGGTGGACGCTGGTCGTCGGCAACTGATCTTTTACCGAACAAACGGTTTATCCGACCCCTGCGGGGGCCGGTTTCGTTTTGACCAACCCGGTGATCAGGGTGTGATCAGGATCGGCGTGCCATCGCGCACCATCGCATAGACATCTTCGATCTCTTTGTTGGTGACCGCGATACAGCCCCAAGTCCAATCGGTCTTTTCTTTCTGCCGCGGGTCTTTNTGCCCGTGAATAAAGATATCGCCTCCGGGGCTTTTGCCCATCGAACGTGCATATTCGGTATCCAACTGGTTCGGGTAATCGATACCAATTGAAAGATGGAACCGGCTGTTCGGATTGCGACGGTCGATTCGGTACAGCCCTTCGGGCGTGCGCCCATCCCCCTCAAAGGTCTTGTGACCAACCGGAGCGAAGCCCAGCTTGATCGAATAGTCCTCCAACACGCGGTTATGATGCAACAACATCATGCGACGTTGGCTTTTGTTCACAACCACATAGGTCACTTCGGGACCATTGTATCGTTTGAATTTACTGTTGCTGCACGCCCCAAGCGCCACCATAGCGGTGCCGCCAAGTATCATTGTCCTGCGCTTCATCACTGTGCCCTCAAAGCCCCGGCCATTCCGGCCCTTTTTACCTGAGCTATCACAATGAGGGATTAATTTCATTCAAAAAGAGGTGATGAGCCGAGCCAAATGCAGTCCTTTTGCTTAACCTTCCGGCAGTGTCAGGCAAGCGGAAAGCTCCACATGCGACGACCAGCGAAACTGGTCCACAACCTGCACCCAGTCCAGCCGGTACCCTGCCGCCACCATGTTTTGCACATCGCGGGCAAAGCTGACCGGGTTGCACGAAACATAGGCCACGCGCGGCACCCCGGCGCGGATGATCTCGGCCACCTGCGCCTCGGCCCCGGCGCGGGGCGGGTCCAGCACAACGGCGTCGATCTTGGCCAATTCATCCGGCAAGAGCGGACGGCGGAACAGATCGCGGGTCTCAACGGTGAGCGGTTTGGCCCCCTTGGCCCGACGCCAGCCGCCCTCAAGCGCGGCGATCATCTCGGCATCGCCCTCAACCGCATGAACCCGCGCCTTTTGCGCCAGTGGCAAAGCGAAGGTGCCGCAGCCTGCGAACAGGTCCGCCACGGTCTCGGCCTCCCCCACGGCATCCACGACGGCGGCGCGCAGGGCCGCTTCGCCATGGCGGGTGGCTTGCAAGAACGCGCCCGGCGGCGGCGTGACTTGGGCCGTGCCGAAGGTCTGCGCGGGCGGCGCGCGCATCGCGATCACCTCGCCATCCCAGGTTAACCGTGCCAGCGCCAAAGCCTCACAGGTCTGCGCCAACTGCTGCCGCAGCGGCCCGTCGAGCGGTTTGCCATTGGCGACAGATACGTCNAGCCCCTCTTCTGAAAGCGTCACTGTGACGGCCAATTCGGCTTTCCGGCTGGTGCCGATCAGCGCCAGCTCCTCTGCAACCTTCAANCCCGGCAAAAGCGCGGGNTCGACCANCTGACAGCCCGGCACNTCGATCAACACGTCGGAAGCACGGCCATGGAACCCGGCCATCGCGCCCTTTTTCGTGCGGCGCGCAGCAAAGGTGGCCCGGCGGCGCGATTGCGCAGGGGAGGTTTGGATCGGGCGAAATTCTGTCTCTAACCCATGCGCCGACAGCGCATTGCGGACCACATCGACCTTCCACCCGGCCACGAAATCATCTGCAGCATGCTGCAACTGGCAGCCCCCGCAGGATTTGAAATGGCGGCACGGCGGCGCGACCCGCTGTTCTGACGGCGTAACGATCCGCACGTCGCGCAGCTGTTGGCCCTCGACCTCACCGGTGACGGTTTCCCCCGGCAGGGTCATCGGGGCAAAGATCGGTCCTTCGGCGATGCCGTCGCCGTGGTGGCCAAGGCGCAAGATGTGATGTTCTGTCATAGCCTGCCCATAGCGCGGCAAAGGCCACAGCGAAAGCCTATTCCGCCGCCTTCACATCCAGAAACCCGCCCGACTGCCGGTGCCAATAGCGCGCATAAAGCCCGTCTTGGGCAAGCAGATCAGCATGGCTGCCGATCTCTGCGATGCGGCCTGCGTCCAACACCATGATGCGGTCCATCTCTGTCAGGGTCGACAGACGGTGGGCGATGGCTAGCACAGTTTTGCCTTCCATTACATGGTCTAGGGTCTGCTGAATGGCGGCCTCCACCTCGCTATCAAGCGCGCTTGTCGCCTCATCCAGCACCAGAATGGGCGCGTCTTTCAAAATGGCGCGGGCCAAGGCGATACGCTGACGCTGCCCGCCCGAAAGCTTCACCCCACGCTCCCCCAGATGCGCGTCATAGCCGCGGCGGCCTTTGTGATCCTCGAGTTCCTGAATGAATTCATGCGCTTCGGCACGTTCGGCCGCCGCGATAACCTCGGCCTCGGTCGCATCGGGCCGCCCGTAAAGGATGTTGTCCCGCGCGGAGCGGTTGAACATCGCGGTTTCTTGCGTGACCATGCCGATATTGCGCCGCAAGCTCTCTTGCGTGACTTCCGATGTATCCATTCCGTCAATCACGATCTTGCCCTGTTCCGGTTCATAGAGCCGTAAAAGCAGCGCAACGAGGGTCGATTTCCCTGCCCCCGAGGCACCAACGATCCCCAGCTTCTCGCCCGGTTTGATGGTAAGCGAAATCTGATCGATCCCACCCGTCTGGCGGCCATAGGCAAAGCCGAGGTCGCGCAGTTCGATCTGCCCGGCCTCCACGACCAATTCCTGCGCATCAGGCCCATCGTCCAACCGCACGCGCGGCGTCAAAGTGCGCATGCCGTCTTCGACCTCACCAATGTTGGAATAGATCGCCATCAGCGTGAAAGACACCCAGCCGGTCATCTGCGCGATACGGATCGCGATGGCACCCGAGGCCACGATATCCCCCTCGCTCGCCATGCCGCGCTGCCACAGTAGGATTGTCCCGCCCATTAGCAAGACCGGCAAAAGCCCGGCAAGGCTCATCAGCGCCAAACGGAACCCGGCGGCGAGATAGCCAAACTCCAACGCCCGGGCACGAAAGCTTTGCATCGCGGAAAGTGCTGCGCGGTCCTCGTGATCGGCATGGGCAAAGAGTTTCACCGTTTTGATATTGGTGATCGTATCCACCACCTGCCCCGACACCAACGCCCGCGCCCCGGCACGGCCCGCCGCCCGCTTGCGCACGCGCGGCAAGAACCAGTTGATCAGCGCTAGATACATGACCAGCCAGACCGAAAACCCAACCGCCACGCGCCAATCGATCGCCAGAAGCAGCGCCACCGACCCCACGAGGGACGCCAGCGCAAAAGCCACCACGTTGATCACCTCAGCCGCCACATCTGTCACCGCCCGCGCGGCCTGCATCTGCTTTTGCGCGATGCGCCCGGCGAAGTCTTCGTCAAAAAAATTTACGTTCTGCCCCAGCGTCCAGCGGTGCAAACGCGACAGCACCAGCGGGTTGACATTGGGCTGCACCATGATCGCGTTCGAGGCCGAGGACAGGCCGAACAGCACAGGCCGCGCCACCAAAAAGAACGCCACCGCGCCCAGCACCAGCACCAGACTGCTGCCTTCGAAAAACCGCTCGGGGCCCGCGCTGACCGTGGCATCGATGACCTTGCCCAAAATCCACGCCGTGCCCGCCTCCATCGCGCCGGCGGCTGCCGACAGAAAGGCCGCGAGCCAGAGCACCGGCCAAGCGCCCGACAGGCACCAGCGCATGAAAGCCCCCAGCGTTTGCGGCGGCGGGCCATCGGCGGGGTGAAACGGGTTGATCCAGTTCGAAATGCTCACGACTTGTCATCCAATGCGAGAAAACCGCCCGACTGACGGTGCCAGAAGGCTGCATATAGGCCAGCTTTCTGCAAAAGCGCGTCATGGGTGCCTTCTTCAACGATACGGCCCTGATCCAGAACCAGAATTCGATCCATCTCGGCAATTGTGGACAGGCGGTGCGCAATGGCGATGACCGTTTTGCCCGCCATCATGTCATAGAGCGTTTCTTGAATGACCGCCTCCACCTCACTGTCGAGCGCGCTGGTCGCCTCATCCAGCATCAAGATCGGCGCATCCTTAAGGATCACCCGCGCCAGCGTGATGCGCTGACGCTGCCCGCCGGAGAGTTTCACACCCCGTTCGCCGACACGCGCATCATAGCCCGAGCGCCCCTCCGGATCTGTCAGATCAAGAATGAACTCATGCGCCTGCGCCTGTTTCGCCGCCGCGATCATCTCGGCCTCGCTGGCATCGGGGCGGCCGTAGAGGATATTCTCGCGCACGGAACGATGAAGCAGCGAGGAATCCTGCTGCACAACACCGATGTGCCGCCGAAGACTGTCTTGCCGCACCTGTGCAATGTCCTGCCCGTCGATCCGGATCTGCCCCGCCTCGGCGTCATAGAACCGCAGCATCAGCTTCACGAGGGTCGATTTCCCCGCGCCGGAGCGGCCAACAAGGCCAATCTTCTCGCCCGGTTGTACGGTGATATCGATACCTTGGATCCCGCCGCTTTCGCGCCCGTAATGATGGCTTAGCCCTGCAATCTCAATCCGGCCTTCGGTCAGCTTCAAGGGGGGCGCATCGTGTCGGTCGGTCAGGGCGAGGGGCTGGGCAATGGTCTCCATCCCCTCGGCCACAACACCCAGTTCGCGGAAGAAGCTCGACAGAGCCCACATGATCCAGCCGGTCATTGAGTTGAGCCGCAGCGCCAGCGCGGCGGCAGCGGCCACGACGCCGACGCTCGCTTCGCCCGCCATCCAAAGCACCAGCCCCCAGCCGACAATACCCACGATCAACATGCCATTAAGAAGGGTCAGCACCACATCCATGATGCTGAAAATCCGCATCTCGCCCTGAAAGGTACGCCGCGCCTCTTCGATGGCCTCTCCGGCAAAGTTGACCTCTAGATCATGATGCGCGAACATCTTGACCGAATGGATATTCGTATAGGCATCCACCACGCGCCCCGTCACCTGAGACCGCGCGTCCGACGCCGCCTTGGACGCAGGCCCGACCCGTTTGATCGTCCATGCCACCAAGCCAGCGTAGAGGATAAACCACCCCAAAAGCGGCACTAACAAGCGAATATCAGAGGTGGACAACAGGATCGCCGCGCCGATCATATAGGCCAGCGAATAAGAGATCGCGTCAAAAACCTGAAAGATCACCTCCCCCGCTGCCGGGGGTGTCTGCATGATCCGGTTGGCGATACGCCCGGCGAAATCATTCTCGAACCAGCCGACGGATTGCCGCAACACATGCCGATGCGCCCGCCAGCGGATCAGGGTGCCAAAGTTCGGCAGGATCGCATTGTTGAGAAGCATCACGTCGACCGCCTGCACCAAGGGCCGCAGGAACAGCACGGCAAGGGCCACGAGGGTCAGTTCGGTGCCATAGTCCTCCCACATCCGCGCAGGGTCGCTGCCGAGCAGGTCAACGATACGGCCCATATAGTAGATCAAACCGATCTCAATCGCCGCGACAAGGATCGCCATCACCCCGGCGAGGACAAAGACCTTTTTAAACGGCTGCGCATAGTCCCGCAAAAAGGGCCAAAGCCCCTGCGGCGGGTGATCCTTTTCGCGATAGGCAACATAGGGATCTACGAGGTTTTCGAAAAATCGGAACATGGGGAGGCCTTGGAAATAAACGGCAAAATGATCGGCGATGCCCGATGGCAAAGCCGCAAAGGGGCAATGGTTATGCCAGCTTAGCTAAACCAGATCCCGCGGTACATCTCGCCCATCTCCCTTGTAATGCGGTTTGGATAGCCGAATTTCCGCGCGATGTCGACCTAGCTGGACTTTCGCAGCAACTCCGCGCGGGTCTGGGTGAAGCCGGAGTTGATCCAGATTTGCTCCAGCCGGGCAAGCTCTTGCCCTAAGGCCGGGCCTTTGAACGCTGGCATCAGGTCTTTGGCCATTACCGGAAAACGGGCAGTGGCGGCGCTTGAAATTGTCTCTAACACGGTGGTTTCGGGCATCTGTTCTGCCATAGCGCCGCGTAGCAATGCAGCGCCACGGGCGATCCCTGCCCCATGACGATAGGCAAGTTCGGCCAGCGGTGGCCCGGCAAAGCCTTGCTCTTGCAGCAACGTCAGACGCTTGGCCTCTGCCTTGCTCAACCGCAGACGATCCGCCAAGGCTTCCCCGCCCAGCGCGGCCAGCCGAACCAGCCAGTCAGACTCAAGCCCCAGCATTTGTTCAAAATGAACCAGCATGGATAGCCAGCGGTCATCACTCCCCGGCAAAAGCACCGGCAAGGCACCGGTTTGCCGCATCAACGCCAAGGCGGGGGCGGGATCCGGCGCGCGGAGCAGCTTTTTGAACTCCTGCCCGACACGCTCTGCCGAAAGCGTTTCTAACCCATCCAAATTCGACGCGATGGCATCCAGCGCCTCCGGCTCCGGCCCCGCCTCCGGGTCGCCATACCACGCCATGAAGCGAAAATAGCGCAGGGTGCGCAGGTAATCCTCGCGGATACGCTGACCTGCATCCTCGATAAAACGCAGCCGTCGCGCGTACAGGTCAGGCAGGCCGCCCAACGGGTCAATCACACGGCCCTCGGGCGTGGCATAGAGCGCGTTCATCGTGAAATCACGGCGGCGGGCATCTTCGGCGATATCGGTGGAAAAGGCCACGACAGCCCGGCGGCCATCGGTTTCCACATCGCGCCGAAAGGTGGTGATCTCAAACGGTTTGCCGCCCGACACAAGCGTTACCGTGCCATGGTCGATCCCTGTCGGCACGGCCTTGACCCCGGCGGCCTTGGCCAGCGCCATCACCGCTTCAGGTGTCGCATCGGTGGAGAGGTCCACATCACTGTCCGGCAGGCCCAGTAGCGCATCGCGCACGCAACCGCCGACGAAATAGATACGGTGCCCGCCATCCTGCACCACGCGGCAAACCTGCTGTGCGTCTGCGTCATGTAGCCAGCGTGTCGTGGTTGGAATCATGTGTTCATGCGGGTCGCCCATGCCCGCAACATACGCGCGGTCGCGCCCCAGATGTAATAGGGGCCATAGGGAACAGCGTAATAATACCGCCGCTGGCCCCGCCAACGCCGGGAATGCACAAGGTAGTTGCTGGGGTTCAGCACATGGTCGAGCGGCACGCGAAACACCTCTTCGACCTCGCCGGGTTCTGGCACCACGGTGAAATCGCGCGTTACATAGCCGATCACGGGGGTCACGCTAAAGCCGGTGACCGTCTCATGGGCCGGAAGAACGCCCAAGACATCCACGATGTCGCTCGGCAGGCCGATCTCTTCGCGCGCTTCGCGCAGGGCGGCGGCGATGACATCCGCATCGCCGCCGTCTTGTTTACCCCCCGGAAAGGCAATCTGCCCGGGGTGATGTTTCAGCGCCGAAGACCGCTTGGTCAGGATCAGTTCCAGCCGCGTTCCGGTATCCACCACCGGGGCGAGCACACCCGCAGGCCGCAGACTGCGCCCCTCGGGCAGGGTGACCTCCGGGTTCAGATCGAAATCGGAGGATTCCACCCCAGTCTGGGCAAGCGCCTCGCGAAAGGACTGGAACCGGTCGCTCACCCTAGGCCTTGGCGTCGAAACCGACCGTGGCCGGATCAAGGTCATAATGCGCGCCGCAGAACTGGCAGTCTGCGGTCACCCGCCCTTCGTCCGTGGTCATCTTTTCGATATCGCGGGCCGAGTAGATCGAAAGGCTTTGACGCACGCGGTCTTCGGAACAGGTGCAGCCGAAACGCACCGGCTGAGGATCATAGACCCGCGGTTGTTCCTCGTGAAACAATCGCAACAGAAGATCGGTCGGCGGCACGCTGGGGCCGATCAGCTCCAGATCCTCAACCGTGCCGAGCAGGATGTTCACGCGGTTCCAATTCTCGGCCTCGTCGCCTTCGACCAAATCATCGGCTTTGAGGACCTCACCCGTCCCTTCGCCCGACGCTGATAGTGGCGAGGCTTTGGGCATATGCTGCAACATGATGCCACCAGCACGCCAATGCTCTGGCTCGCCGGGGCCCGACGATTTGCCAAAGCTCAGCGAAAAGCGGGTCGGCAACTGCTCGGACTGGGCGAAATAGGCTTCCGCACAGGCAGCCAAAGACCCACCGGCCAGCGGCGTGATGCCCTGATAGGGGGTCATGCCTTTGCCTTGGTCGATCATGATCGCGAAATAGCCTTCGCCGATCTGTTCAAACGGGGCGTCATCGGTCAGCCGATCCGCATCATAGCTGGCATAGGCGCGGATGCGCGCAGGCTCGCCTTCCTTTTCGGGGCCGTAGTAATCGGTCGCGATCATCCGAACGGCGCCTTTGGATTGCACCTGTAGCGACAGTTTCCAACGCAGTTTGATCGTCTGACCGATCAATGCGGTCAACAACGCCATCTCGGCCACCAAGGCTTCGACCTGCGGCGGATAGTCGTGCTGCTTCAGGATGCCTTCCAACACGCCATCAAGCCGCGCCACGCGGCCGCGCATGTCGACATCATCAAGCTGAAAGGGCAGAACGGTATCGTCCCACGCGATTTTAGTTCCTTGGGTCATCGGGTTTCCTTATCGGGGGCCGCTTGGCATACCGCGTCTATATAGGCGCAGCAACCCATGGAAAAAGGGGCAGCAGATGATCCGACGTACAGGTGAGACACCACAGCCCGGCCAAAGCTACACACCGCGGCCCGGGGTCTATGCCATTCTCCCGCTGCAACGCCGCTTTCTGATGACGCTGGAAATGGTCCAAGACGCCGAGGTGCAATTGCCCGGCGGCGGTATCGAAGCGGGAGAATCCCCGCTCCAAGCACTCCACCGCGAAGTGCTGGAGGAAACCGGCTGGCGCATTGCCCGCCCGCGCCGATTGGGCGCGTTCCGTCGCTTTACCTATATGAAGGATTACGACCTCTGGGCGCAAAAGATCTGCCATATCTACGTCGCGCATCCCGTGCGCCAGATCGCCGCGCCGACAGAACCACATCACGCCACTTTGGTGCTATCGGCCAGCGAAGCATTGGCGACCCTCGCAAACGAAGGCGACCGCCTGTTTCTGCAACGCCACCTGCGCTAAACGTTGCCCTGATACTCAAGCAATATCCCTGACACATCATCGGGGAAATCACGGCTGCCCGCGAATTCGGAAAGCTTCCAAACCAGCGCGCTGAGAAGCGCCGGACCGCTGAACCGGCGCAATTCACCCAGCATCCCTGCCAAACCCTCTTCGCCCAACATCTCTCCGCCCGGATCGGGGCATTCCGTCACCCCATCCGATAGAATCAACAGCCTGTCCCCCGGCGCCATCTGAAGCTTATATTCCTCAAACCCCACCCCGGCGAGCAAGCCAACAGGAAAGCCCCCGGTGCCCGGCTGTTCGACCTGCCCATCGCCGCGCAGCAAAGCGGGATGCGGGTGCCCTGCCTGCGCAACTGTGACCTCCCCGGTGGTGAGGTCGGCAATCGCCAGCATTAGCGTAAAATAATGCTCCGTCTCCATCTCATGAAGAACAAGATCGTTAAGCTCTTCGATCACCTCCCCCGGGGGGCGCGCCGCATAGCTGCCCCCGGGCAATAGCGTGAGCGCAAGGTTCTGGTCCGGCGTCGACGCCGACAGATATCCGGCCAGCCGCGCCGTCATTAGGGCCGAGCTGATGCCATGGCCCGACACATCCAAACCGAAAAGCCCCACGACCCCCGGTCGCACAGGGAAATACCCCACCAAATCGCCGCCAACATGCCCGGCAGAGCGCAGCATCATCGACAGATTGCCCCCCTCCATGGCGCGATAGCGTTCGCGGAGCAGCGATTGCTGGAATTTCTTGGCCTCAATCAAATCCTTGTCGATCAGCGCATGCACCTGCCGAAGAACATCCAATGTTTCGGTGATCAGCTTGTTTTTCTGCGTCAGCTCACGCTGCATGACCAGAAAACGCTCCCCAGCCATGACCCGGGCGCGCAGGTCCGGCGGACCGATTGGCCGGATCAACACATCATCAGCCCCCGCATCAAGGGCGCGGGTCACCGCGCCACCTTCAGGCCTGTCGGTGAGCAGAATGAAATAGCCACGACGCTCTTCCGACAGGCTTCGGAAAGTCCGGCAGACGTCGAGCCCCGACAGCCCCGTCATCGTCCAACTGCAGAGCACAATATCAGGCAAACGGCGCTCGCAAAGGGTCAGAGCCACAGCACCCGACGCGGCAGAGATCACCTCATACCCCCATGCCCTCAGAGACGCCGAGAGAAAACCCCGATGGGTTTCATCCCCCTCAACCACCAAAATCAATGGCGACACAGCAGGCGTCGCCACCGCTTCAGAGAGGCTGGGGATATCCAATTTCATGCGACACGATCCTGACAGGCCTGCTGATCTAAACAGCGATGGCTTACCGAAACGTGAATTCTTCTGTAAATCCGCCGCGTCGGGCGCGCCTACAGCACGAACTGCGCCAAGGTCTCGTCGTTGGTGATATCCGTATAGGTAAAGCCGGATTGCCCCAGCTGTTCAAGGAAGGGCTTAAAATTCTCAGGTCGCCGCGTCTCGATCCCAATGAGGACAGAGCCGAAATTTCGCGCCGACTTCTTCAAATACTCAAACCGGCAGATGTCATCCTCCGGGCCAAGCAGCATCAGAAACTCCTTCAACGCCCCCGGCCGCTGCGGCATGCGCAGGATGAAATACTTCTTCACGCCCGAATAACGCTGCGCCCGCTCTTTGACCTCTGGCAAACGCTCGAAATCGAAATTGCCGCCCGAAGCCACACAGACCACCGTCTTGCCGACAATCTGATCGGCCACCTCGCCCAGCGCATCTATCGACAGCGCGCCTGCTGGCTCTAAAACGATGCCTTCGACATTCAACATCTCGTTGATCGTCACGCAAATCCGGTCCTCCGGCAGATGCACCACATCCGCCGGGTTCACCCCGCGCAAACGCTCAAAGGTCCGCGCGCCGATCTTGGCCACCGCAGCGCCATCCACAAAGTTATCGATCGGAGAGACATCGACCGGCGCCCCGGCCTCCAACGCCCGCGCAAGGCTCGGTGCCCCTGCGGGTTCGACGAATGTATAGTCGCAGGCGTCCCCAAAATAACTGACCACCCCCGAAGACAGCCCGCCGCCGCCTACGGGCAAGATCACCCGATCCGGCACCCGGCCCAATTGCGCGGCAATCTCCACAGCAACAGAAGCTTGCCCCTCAATCACGTCATCATCGTCAAAAGGCGACAGGAAATGCGCGCCCTCGTCCCGGCAAAAACTCTGTGCTGCCGCCAAGGTGGCATCGAAATAATCCCCCACAAGCCGAATCTCGACATTCTCACCGCCGAACATCCGGGTCTTTTGCACCTTCTGCTGCGGTGTGGTCACCGGCATGAAAATCACGCCGCGCGCCCCGAAATGGCTGCAGGCAAAAGCCACCCCCTGCGCATGGTTCCCCGCCGAGGCACAGACAAACAACCCCTGCCCCGGGATCACTTTGCGCATCGCATTGAACGCTCCGCGCAGCTTGTAAGAGCGCACCGGGCTTAAATCCTCGCGCTTCAGCCAGATATCCGCGCCAAAGCGGTCCGACAGATGCTCATTGCGGAGCAGCGGTGTCGCCGGGAACAATGCCCGCAGCGCCTCTGCCGCCGCCTGTGCTTTCTGTGCAAATTCATCCGCCATCTGTGCTCTCCTTGCTGCCATTCGTCGATAGGCGCGCAGCCTGCATAGGTCAACGCAGGCTTCAATCTTGCCCGCGCCCGCGAAAACCGCTACCTCGCAGGGCGAACTTGAAAGGAACCCCGTCATGTCCGCGCCTAAGAAAGTCGTGCTTGCCTATTCCGGCGGCCTCGATACCTCGATCATCCTGAAATGGCTGCAAACCGAATATGGCTGCGAGGTGGTGACCTTCACCGCCGACCTCGGCCAAGGTGAAGAGCTTGAACCGGCCCGCAAAAAGGCCGAGATGATGGGCATCGCGCCAGAGGACATCTACATCGAAGACGTGCGCGAGGAATTCGTCCGCGACTTCGTCTTCCCGATGTTCCGCGCCAACGCGGTCTATGAAGGTCTGTATCTCTTGGGCACCTCCATCGCCCGCCCGCTGATCTCCAAACGCCTCGTGGAAATCGCCGAAGAAACCGGTGCCGATGCCGTGGCCCACGGTGCAACCGGCAAAGGCAACGATCAGGTCCGCTTTGAGCTGGCCGCCTACGCGCTCAACCCCGACATCAAAGTCATCGCCCCTTGGCGCGAATGGGATCTATCGAGCCGCACCAAACTCTTGGAATTTGCCGAAGCGCACCAAATCCCCGTCGCAAAAGACAAACGCGGCGAAGCCCCCTTCTCCGTCGATGCCAATCTGCTGCACACCTCTTCCGAAGGCAAAGTCCTCGAAGACCCAGCCATCGACGCGCCCGACTATGTCTACCAGCGCACGGTGAACCCCGAAGACGCGCCGGACACGCCCGAATACGTCGAAATCGGCTTTGAGCGCGGCGATGCCGTCAGCATCAACGGCGAAGCCATGTCCCCCGCCACGATCCTCACCAAATTGAACGAGCTCGGCGGCAAACACGGCTGTGGCCGTCTCGACCTCGTCGAAGGCCGCTTCGTCGGCATGAAATCCCGCGGAATCTACGAAACCCCCGGTGGCACCCTGCTGCTCGAAGCCCACCGCGGCATCGAATCCATCACCCTCGACCGCGGCGCCATGCACCTCAAAGACGAGCTGATGCCGAAATACGCCGAACTGATCTACAACGGCTTCTGGTACAGCCCCGAACGGACCATGCTGCAAGCCGCCATCGACGCGAGCCAAGCCCATGTCACCGGCACCGTGCGCCTGAAACTCTACAAAGGTCATGTCCGCACCGTGGGTCGCTGGTCCGATCACAGCCTCTATTCCGAGGCCCATGTCACCTTTGAAGACGACGCCGGCGCCTATGACCAAAAAGACGCCGCAGGCTTCATCCAACTGAACGCCCTGCGCCTCAAACTCCTCGCCGCCCGCGATAAGCGCACCAAAGGCTGAGCCAAGAGGGGACCTAATTCCCCTCTTCATCCTTTCTTAAATACCCGCGGGGGTCCGGGGGCAGCGCCCCCGGCGGTCTGCCCCGCGCACAGACGCAAAAGGCCCGGACGTTCCCGCCCGGGCCTTTCTACACCTATCAATGCCAAATCAATCGGCGGTGACGACTTTCATCACCAATTCGCCGTTTGGCTTGATCGGCCCGTCTTCCTTGGCGCCCAGCGTGTATTCGAACACACCGGTCTTCATGCCGCCATCTTCGGAATGCACCATCAGCATCAGCATATCACCCGAAGCCACGTCCTCTTGCAGGATCGCGACCACGTCGGTGTTCTCACCCGCACGCAGCGGCGCATAGCCCACAACAGGGCCGGGCTTCATGTCGGCATCGGTGCGGTGCACGACCAGCCAGCCATTCTCTCCTGCCATCACTTTATCGGCGCTAACGACGCCATTCGAAACATCTTGGCCCGACGCTTCGACCATTGCCATGGCATGGGCATCAGCCCATGCGCCACCGGCGATCATGGACAGGGCGACTACGGTGCTTGCAAATTTTTTCATCTGGTTTTCCCTCCGTTTGAAATAACGCCGTAGTCACGACAGCGACCCAAAATAAGTTTCGCAGATTTCAGAAATTTTTAAGACGTTCCGCAAATAGCTGCTCATAATAGGGTAAGGCGGCGGCCATAACCTCAGCATTCGCCCCGCTCAGCACGGGCAAATCCCCCTCGGGCCCGGCAAACCCGGTACTTTGATGGATCGCCCCATACCAATGCGGGGCCCAAACCCCATCCTCGGGGCGGGGTCCGGCAGACCAGTGCAGCATCGCTGGGTCGAAAGGCAGATCGATCGCGGCGCAGAGTTTGCGCAGCATCCCCGCCGGGTCCGCACGGATATCGCCACTGTCGATGACCAGCCCGCCCAAACGCTCAAACAGCGTAAGCTGTCGGTCAAATCCAATGTCCGCCAAACGGGGCGCTTCACGTTTCGCGGCGTAGCTCGCGATCACCCGTGCGGGATGGCGGATCAGATGGATGTTCACACAATCCTCCGCCCAGTCCAGCGGAAACCCGTCGATCATATGCTGCGCCATATGTTTCATATAAAGATGCCGCGCGCCGTCCTGCACAAACCCCAAGGGCACCCGCGCAGGGTCTTGCTCCTGAGCCGCCAGCACGGCGTCGCGCATCGGATGTTCCAACCCGGTCGCCTTCAGATAGGCCGCGTAGAAAGGCTCATCCATCGCGGTAAAGTCCTGCCGCGCCCCGAAACTATACATCATCGCGGTGCTTAGATTGCGTGGCCCTGACCACATCGCAATTCGCATGAAAGGTTTCCCCATTGCCGTTGAAGCCGGAACGCTAGAAAGAACGCGCTATCTCGCCAAGTGGTAAATTGCCTTCACCAGCGCGTGACTTCCCCTGCCCCGGCCTTGCGCTATCTCAGTCCCAGCGGCAACCCTACGCCAGAGGAGGACCATCATGTTCCGAAAAACAATGTTCAAACCCGCCATTCTGACCCTCGCCATCACCTTGGGCCTCGCGGCGCAGAACCGTCCTGCCGCAGCGGCGCAAACCGAGGTACTGACCGTCGCAGGCGGCTGTTTCTGGTGCGTCGAGGCGGATTTCGAATCCGTCAAAGGCGTGAAAGAAGCCGTCTCGGGCTTTGCCGGGGGGCGCACCCAGAACCCCACCTACAAACAGGTCACCGGCGGCAACACCGGCCATTATGAGGCCGTGCAAATCCAATTCGACCCAGACGTGGTCAGCCGCAAAACGCTGCTGGACCTCTTTTTCCGCTCAATCGACCCGACGGATGCGGGCGGCCAATTCTGTGACCGAGGGGAAAGCTACCGCACCGCGATCTTTGCGGGCAGCCCCGCGCAGAAAAGCGCCGCAGAGGCGGCCAAGGCCGAGGCGCAGACCGCCCTTGGCGCTAAGGTCGTGACCCCAATCCTTGGCGATGCGCCGTTTTATCCGGCTGAGGATTACCACCAAGACTACTACAAAAGCAGCGAACGGCTGGCCTTCAGCAGTGTCGGCGTGGCGGTCAAAAAGTCAGTCGCCTACAAACGCTACCGCAACGGCTGTGGCCGGGATGCCCGTGTGAAACAGCTTTGGGGCAGCGCGGCACCCTTCGTAAAGTAACCGCGACACCGATCGCTTAGGTACGAAAATCGTGATCCCGGATTTCTTTCAGGTCGGGGATCACATCCGCGGTGCCATGGCGCATGACCATCAGCGCCCCGGCGCGCATCGCGAGATCAATCGCCTGCGGCATGGTCATCCCCCGGTCCACCCCCGCGACCAGATAGCCGGTAAAGGTATCCCCCGCCCCGGTCGTATCCACCGCCTCGACCCGATAGGCAGGGTAGCTTTCGACCAGATGCGCCTTGTTAGAGACCCATTCGCAGCCCCCGGCGCCCAGTGTCACCACGATGTCATCGACAGGCAGTTGTCGCAGCTCGCCCCCCGTCGCGGCCCTAAGCTGCGCCGCTTCGACCTCGTTCAATACCAACAGATCGATCTGGTCTAGAATCGCCGTGACCGCCCCGGCATCGAAAGGCGCGGCGGCATAGGCCAGCCGCAGGCCCAATGTCTTTGCCGTCCGGGCCGCGAACCGCTGGCCGTTGGTCTCATTCTGCATCAACAGCCAATCGCCAGAGGAGGCCTCGCTCAGCGCCGCGCCGATCATCTCATCGGTGATTTCGTGGTTGGTGCCGGGGAAGATGACGATGTTGTTCTCACCCTCAAGATCAACGGCGATATTGGCGTGGCCGGTGACCCCCTCCATCAAGGTGATATGCGCCGTCTCGACCCCGTATTCCAGCAGCCTTTCCAGCGCCCAACCGCCATCGGCCCCCAGCGCGCCGACATGCATCACCCGCGTCCCGGCGCGGGCGGCGGCAACCGACATATTGGCCCCCTTACCGCCCAGCCCTTGTCGAAAATTGCGGGCCGAAATGGTCTCTCCCGGCCCCGGCAGATGGGGCAACAGATAGAAGTTATCCGCGTTGATAGAGCCGAGGTTCCAGATCATCAGCCCACCTTGCAGGCCGCGAGAATGGCCATGTTAAGAATGTCATTCGCCGTGGAGGTGGAGGAGCAGATCTGAATTGACTTGTCCAATCCCGTAAGGATCGGCCCGATCACCGTGGCCCCCGCCATCTCTTGCATCAGCTTGACCGAGATGCTGGCCGAGTGCCGCGCTGGCACCACGAGGATATTGGCAGGCCCCGTCAGCCGCGAGAACGGGTAGTTCGCCTGACTGGCCGCATTCAGAGCCACGTCGACGGTCATCTCGCCTTCGTATTCGAAATCGACGCCGCGCCGGTCGAGCACTTCGGGCGCGAGGTGCATCTTTTCGGCGCGTTCCGAGACGGGGTAGCCAAAGGTCGAGAAGCTGACAAAGGCCACCCGCGGCTCTAGCCCCAGATGCCGCGCTACGCGGGCACCGCTTTCAGCGATATTAGCCAGATCGTTCTCATCGGGCCATTCATGAACCAGCGTGTCCGCGATAAAGACGATGCGCCCCTTGTGCAGCAACGCCGTGATGCCTGCGGCTCCGGCTTCGGCATTGGCCTCAAAGACATGGTTCAACCGTTCCAGAACATGCGCCGATTTGCGCGTGGCCCCGGTGACCAGACCATCGCCATGTCCATGCGCCAGCATCAGCGCCGCGAAGACGTGACGATCGCGCGAAGCAAGGCGGTGGATGTCTTTGCGGTCAAACCCTTTGCGCTGCAGACGGCCATAAAGGAAATCTTTGTATGTTTCCAAATGCTGCGTATTGGCAGCGTTCACCACCTCCAACTCGCGCACCGCATCTTCCATGCCCGCTTCTTCGAGCTTGGCGCGCACGTCGTCCTCGCGGCCCACGACCAAGGCTTTCCCCAGCCCGGCGCGCTGGTACATGACCGCCGCGCGCAGTACTTTGGGATCATCGCCCTCGGCAAAGATCATCCGCGCCTGATTGGCCCGAGCGCGGGCGTTGATGCCGCGCAGAATGCTCGCCGTCGGGTCCATCCGCGATTTCAGACCCAGTTCATAGGCATCCATATCGATGATCGGCCGCCGCGCCGCCCCTGTGTCCATCCCCGCCTTGGCCACGGCAGGCGGAATGCGGTGGATCAGGCGCGGATCAAAGGGCGTGGGGATGATATAGTCGCGACCAAAGCTCAGCGTGCGGCCATAGGCCAGCGCCACCTCATCGGGCACATCCTCACGCGCCAGCTGCGCCAAAGCATGGGCGCAGGCGATCTTCATCTCATCGTTGATGGCGCGTGCGTGAATATCCAGCGCACCGCGGAAGAGATAGGGAAAGCCCAGCACGTTGTTAACTTGGTTCGGATAGTCCGACCGCCCGGTGGCGACGATGGCGTCCATACGGACCTCATGGGCCTCTTCGGGGGTGATCTCTGGATCCGGGTTCGCCATGGCGAAGATCACCGGGTTATCGGCCATGGAGGCGACCATTGCAGGCGTCACCGCGCCCTTGACCGAAACGCCGAGGAACACATCCGCCCCCTTCATCGCCTCTTCAAGCGTGCGCAGCTCAGTATTGGCGGCATGGGCCGATTTCCACTGGTTCATACCCTCGGTACGACCCTGATAGATCACGCCCTTGGTGTCGCACATGATGCAATTGTCGTGTTTCGCGCCCATGGCCTTAAGCAGTTCCAGACAGGCGATCCCTGCAGCACCCGCACCGTTGAGCACGATGCGCACGTCTTCGATCTTTTTGCCCGACAGATGCAGCGCGTTGATCAGCCCCGCGGCACAGATCACCGCCGTGCCGTGCTGGTCGTCATGGAAGACGGGGATGTCCATCTCTTCCTTCAGACGTTGTTCGATGATGAAACACTCAGGCGCTTTGATGTCTTCGAGGTTGATGCCGCCAAAGGTTGGGCCCATCAGCTTGCAGGCGTTGATGAATGCCTCGGTATCCTCTGTATCAAGCTCGATATCGATCGAGTTCACATCGGCAAAGCGTTTGAACAGAACCGCCTTGCCCTCCATCACCGGCTTGGACGCCAGCGCGCCGAGGTTCCCCAAGCCCAGCACCGCCGTTCCGTTTGAGATCACCGCGACCAGATTACCCTTGTTGGTGTAGTCATAGGCCGTCTCGGGGTTTTCCGCGATCGCTTCGCAGGGCACCGCCACGCCGGGGGAATAGGCGAGGCTGAGGTCCCGCTGGGTGGTCATCGGCACCGTGGCTGAGATCTCGAATTTGCCGGGAGTCGGCTCAAGGTGAAAGGCAAGCGCCTCTTCAGAGGTGATACGGTTCTTTCTGGTCACGATATGGCCCTTCCCTTGCTTTGGAATCTTCTTAGCCACGATCGGACGCCTGCACAACGCAAGCGCCGCGTCAGAGCAAAATTGCCCGATAAAGGCCGCCCATCACGCCTGCACCCCCTTTCCCTGCTTCGGGGGGTTTTGTAGGGTCCGCGCTGCAATAGGGGGCCGCCGTGCAGACAGAAAAAGTAACGCCAATGATGGCGCAATATCTTGAGCTTAAAGCGGACCACGCAGATGCGCTGCTGTTCTACCGCATGGGCGATTTTTACGAGATGTTTTTCGACGATGCCGTGGCCGCTGCCGAAGCGCTGGACATCGCGCTGACCAAACGCGGCAAGCATCAGGGCAAAGACATCGCCATGTGCGGCGTGCCGGTTCATGCTGCCGAGGGCTATCTGCTGACCCTGATCCGCAAAGGGTTTCGGGTGGCTGTCTGCGAACAAATGGAAAGCCCTGCCGAGGCCAAAAAGCGCGGTCATAAATCAGTCGTGAAACGCGATGTGGTGCGGCTGGTCACACCCGGCACGCTGACCGAAGAGAGCCTGTTGGAAGCACGCCGCCACAACTACCTCGCCGCTTTTGCCGAGGTGCGGGATGCCTGCGCGATGGCATGGGTCGATATCTCTACCGGTGCGTTCCACGTGATGCCCTTGGCGCAGGTTCGTCTGGGGCCGGAACTGGCCCGCCTCTCGCCGTCTGAATTGATCGTCTCTGAGGCGAAAGAGAGTGAATTGCACGAAGTCGTCTCTGATTTCGGGATCGCGCTGACGGGCTTGGCCCGCTCGGCCTTTGACAGCACCAGCGCGGAAAAGCGGGTCTGCGACCTGTTTGATATCGCGACGCTTGAGGCATTCGGCAGCTTCACCCGCGCCGAAGTCTCGGCCATGGGCGCGGTAATAGAATACCTCACAATCACGCAACGCGGCAAGCTGCCCCTGCTCCGCCCCCCGCAGAAAGAGGCCGAAGCCCGTACCGTACAGATCGACGCGGCAACCCGGCGCAATCTGGAACTGACGCATTCTCTGAATGGCGGGCGGGGCGGGTCTTTGCTGTCGATCATGGACAATACCGTCACCGCCGGGGGCGCGCGCCTGCTGGAACGGCGGATCTCAAGCCCCTCGCGGGTCGTTGACGTGGTGTCCGCCCGCGCCAATGCGGTCAGCTTTGCCCATGAGAATGCCCGTCTTGCCGAAGACATGCGCCGTCGGCTGCGCAATGTTCCGGACCTCGACCGCGCATTGTCGCGACTTTCGCTTGACCGGGGCGGCCCGCGTGACCTTGCCGCGATCCGCAACGGGTTGATCGAAGCCGAGGCTTTACACCAGAGCCTAACACAACAGGAGCTGCCAGATCTGCTGCGCGAGGCCGCCGAAGGTTTGCAGGGTCATGGCGACCTCATCGACCTGCTGGATCAAGCCTTGGTCGCCGAACCGCCGCTGATGGTGCGGGATGGCGGCTTCATCGCGCCCGGCCACGATGCAGACCTCGACGCCGCACGCGAGTTGCGCGACGAAGGGCGCGGCGTGATCGCGGGCATGCAGCAGCAATTTGTTTCTGATACAGGGATTTCGTCGCTCAAAATCAAGCATAACAATGTCTTGGGCTATTTCGTCGAATGCACCGCGACCCATGCGGAAAAGATGCTCTCTCCACCCCTGTCAGAGACCTTTATCCACCGTCAGACAACGGCGAACCAAGTGCGGTTCACCACCGTAGAGTTGTCTGAGTTGGAGACGAAAATCCTCAACGCTGGCAACCATGCGCAGGAGATCGAAAAACGGCTCTACGAAAGCCTTCGCAGTGCCATTCTGGAACATGCCGCAGAGATTGGCCAAACCTCTGCCGGGCTGGCTGAGGTCGACCTTGCGACAGGTCTGGCTGACCTTGCGCGGAGCGAAAATTGGACCCGCCCGCGCGTTGATATGTCTCGGGCATTTGACATCAAAGGCGGGCGGCATCCGGTGGTTGAGCGCGCTTTGACCCAACAATCGGGCGAGCCTTTCATCGCCAATGACTGCGACCTTAGTGCCGAGGGCGAAGCCGCGAACATCTGGCTGCTGACCGGCCCGAACATGGCCGGTAAATCGACCTTCCTGCGGCAGAACGCCCTGATTGCGCTGATGGCGCAGATGGGCAGTTTCGTGCCCGCAAGCTCGGCCCATATCGGCGTTATCAGCCAGCTTTTCAGCCGCGTCGGCGCATCGGACGATCTGGCGCGGGGCCGCTCGACCTTCATGGTGGAGATGGTCGAAACCGCCGCGATCCTGAACCAGGCGGATGACCGCGCCTTGGTCATCCTTGATGAAATTGGCCGCGGCACGGCCACTTATGATGGTCTCTCCATCGCTTGGGCGACGCTGGAACATCTGCACGACGTTAACCGGACACGGGCGCTGTTTGCCACGCACTATCATGAAATGACGGCGCTGGCGGGCAAGTTGCCGGGTGTCGACAATGCCACGGTAGCGGTCAAGGAATGGGAGGGCGAGGTCGTCTTCCTCCATGAGGTGCGCAAAGGCGCGGCGGACCGGTCTTACGGGGTGCAAGTCGCGCAACTGGCGGGCCTGCCTGCGCCGGTGATCGCACGCGCCCGCGTGGTGCTGGAGGCGCTGGAAAAAGGCGAGCGCGAAGGCGGCGCGACGCAAAAGACCCTGATCGACGATCTGCCGCTGTTCGCCGTCAGCCCGACTCCACAGCCGAAGCCCGCGACAACATCGGCTGTCGAGGAAAGGCTGAAAGAGATCATCCCCGATGAACTCTCCCCCCGTGAAGCGCTTGAACTGATCTACAAACTGAAAGAGGCGGCCAAATCCTGACCGCCTCTTTCAAAGATATCTGACTGGGCTTAGCTCGCCGGGGTCGAAGACACCCCAACCTGTGCGGGGCGCAGCAGACGGTCGTGCAGCATGAAGCCTTCGGCGGCGACCTGAATGATCTCGCCCGCGACGGTGCCGGGCACCGGGGCTTCGAACATCGCTTCGTGATGCTTGGGGTCGAACTTGTCGCCCACTTCGGGTGCGATCACTTCGATGCCGTGCTTCTTAAAGACGTTCAGCAGCTCGCGCATCGTCAGTTCCACACCTTCCAGCAGCGGCCCAAAAGCCTCTTTCTGCTCTTCGGTGGTGGTTTCCAGCGCGCGTTTCATGTTGTCGTAGACCGGCAGCATGTCACGGGCGAGCTTGGAGCCGCCGTAGTTCTCAGCCTCTCGACGATCCTTGTCGGAGCGTTTGCGCGCGTTCTCGGCATCGGCCAGCGCGCGCATGAAACGGTCGCGGTATTGGTCACGCTCAGCGCGCAACTCTTCCACCGCAAGGGCTTCTTCGTCGATCTCGGCCATGTCTTCGGCGTATTCTTCAGCTTCGGCGCTGTCGATCTCGTCCAAAAAGTCGTTTTCTTTCGGCTCTGCCATGTTCCACCTCTAGTTCTGGTCGGAAATCAGCTTTCCCACCAGTTGTGCCGTGTAGTTCACAATCGGCACGATACGTCCATAATTTAAGCGTGTCGGGCCAATGACACCCACGGCGCCGATCACCTTACGATCAGCGTTCATATAAGGGGAAACGACCAGAGAGGAACCCGAAAGTGAGAAAAGTTTGTTTTCGGAGCCGATAAAAATGCGCACACCGTCCCCATCTTCGGCCAGTTCGAGGAATTCGGCGATGTCTCGCTTGCGCTCAAGGTCATCAAAGAGGCTGCGGATACGGTCGAGGTCTTCGGCTTCCCCCTCCCCGCTCAGCAGATTCGACCGGCCCCGGACAATCAAGCGTTCGGAATGCTCCCCTTCTGCGTCCCAGAGCACGGCACCGCTCTCGACCAGTTGCTGGGCCAACACGTCAATCTCCTGACGGCGTTTGGCGATCTCATGTTTGATGCTGCGTTGCAATTCGCTGAGGGTCTTGCCCTCAACGAAAGCATTCAGAAAATTCGCCGCCTCGCGCATCGAACTGGGCGTTTGCCCCGGCGGAGGCGTGAAAAGCCGGTTTTCCACATGGCCATCGGAAAAGACGAGCACAACCAAGGCCCTATCAGGCGACAGAGAGACGAATTCGATATGTTTGATTGGCGCTTCGTGCTTCGGCGTCAGCACAAGGGAGGCGCCATGCGTAACTCCCGACAAGGCAGAGCCAATCCGGTCCAAAAGCCCGCCCACATCGGACGAATTATTGCCCAGCGTCGCGTCAATCTTTTCGCGGTCCAACTCGGTCGGGTCGCCGATCTCGATCATGCCATCGACGAACATCCGCAGCCCCAATTGGGTTGGAATCCGCCCGGCCGAGACATGCGGGCTGTCGAGCAGCCCCATGTATTCGAGATCCTGCATCACATTGCGGATCGTCGCTGCCGAAACCTTTTCGCTGAAGTCGCGCGTCAGCGTGCGCGACCCGACGGGATCGCCACTTTCCAGATAGCCTTCGACCACCCGACGAAACACTTCGCGGGATCGGTCGTTCATGTCTTTCAGCAATTCAGGCGTGTTTTTCATCGGTGCTCGCTCTCTTCCCCAATAAAGGTACAAGCCGGGCAAACGTCAATCGGGGTTGCATCAAAGCCTTGTGGGGCGGTATCCCCGGGCAACATCAAAAAGGATATGTCATGCGTCCCTCTGGCCGGAAACTCGATGAAATGCGCGCCGTCTCGATCGAGACAGGTTTCACCAAACACGCCGAAGGGTCGGCCCTGATCAAGATGGGCGACACCCATGTGCTGTGCACCGCCACGATCGAAGACCGCGTGCCGCCGTTTATCAAAGGCTCCGGTCTAGGTTGGGTCACCGCAGAATACGGCATGCTGCCCCGTGCCACCAACACGCGGATGCGCCGAGAGGCGGCCTCCGGCAAGCAAGGGGGCCGCACGGTCGAGATCCAGCGCCTGATCGGTCGCGCCCTGCGCGCCGGTGTCGACCGCTCCGCTCTGGGAGAGCGTCAGATCACTGTCGATTGTGACGTGCTTCAGGCCGATGGCGGCACCCGCTGCGCGTCGATCACCGGCGGTTGGATTGCCCTGCGTTTGGCCGTGAACAAACTGATGAAAGCGGGCGATGTCGTCTCTGATCCGCTGGTTGACCCGGTCGCTGCGGTAAGTTGTGGCATCTATGCAGGTCAGCCGGTGCTTGACCTCGACTATCCCGAAGACTCTGAGGCTGGCGTTGACGGTAACTTCATCATGACCGGGTCCGGCAAGCTGATCGAAGTCCAGATGAGCGCCGAAGGCTCTACCTATACGCGCGACCAGATGAACCAGCTGATGGATCTGGCCGAAAAAGGCGTCGGCGAACTGGCCGCGATTCAGAAATCGGTCACCGCATGACACGCAAGTTCACCGAAAGCCGGATCCTGATCGCCACCCATAACGCGGGCAAACTGGACGAAATGCGCCAGCTTTTCGCGCCCCACGGGGTAGAGGTCGTCGGCGCGGCAGAGATGGACCTGCCCGAGCCCGAAGAGACCGAGGCCACATTCGTTGGCAACGCGCGGATCAAGGCACATGCGGCGGCCAAGGCCACCGGCATGCCCGCCTTGGCTGACGATTCCGGCATTGAGGTCGAAGCGCTGGACAACGCCCCCGGTGTCTATACCGCCGACTGGGCAGAGACCGAGAATGGCCGCGATTTTATCATGGCCATGACCAAAACGCGGGACCTGNTGGANGNAANNAACGCCCCCCACCCGCGCCGCGCNCGCTTTTGCGCNACGCTGGTGCTGGCTTGGCCCGATGGCCACGACGAAGTCTTTGCGGGTAAGGTAAATGGCACGCTGGTNTGGCCCATGCGNGGNGAACAAGGGCATGGCTATGACCCGATGTTCCAACCCGATGGGCATGACNTCACATTCGCCGAGATGGACGCNGAACAGAAAAACAGCATCAGCCACCGCGCCGATGCTTTTGCGAAATTGATTGCGGGCTGTTTTGGCTGAAGATTGGCAACAGGGCGGCTTCGGCCTCTATATCCACTGGCCATTTTGCGAGGCGAAATGTCCCTATTGCGACTTCAACAGCCATGTCAGCCGCCGGATTGACCAAACCGCCTGGCGTGATGCCTATCTGGCAGAGCTGCAGAGAGCGGCGGATGAGACACCGGGCCGCGTCCTCAACGCAGTCTTTTTCGGGGGCGGCACACCCAGCCTGATGGACCCCGATGTCGTGGCCGATATCATTGCCGCGATCCGGCGGCACTGGCCCACCGCAAATGATCTGGAAATCACCCTCGAAGCCAACCCCGGTTCTGTCGAAGCAGGCCGTTTCGCCGCCTACCGACAAGCCGGCGTTTCACGTGTCTCTATGGGAATTCAGGCGCTCAACGATTCAGATCTCAAGCGTTTGGGCCGCCTGCACTCTACTGAAGAGGCGTTGACGGCTTTCGACATCGCCCGCAATACGTTCGAACGGATCAGTTTCGATCTTATCTATGGCCGTCAGCATCAGACCGCGGCCCAATGGGAAGCCGAGCTAAAGCAGGCTCTATCGCTTGCGATAGACCATATTTCGCTCTACCAACTGACCATCGAACAAGGCACTGCTTTCGGCGACCGCTATGCCCGTGGCAAGCTGCGCGGCCTGCCCGACGAAGACTTGGGCGCGGATATGTTCACTCTGACACAAGACATTTGCAACGATATGGGCATGCCCGCCTATGAGGTTTCAAATCACGCGCGCGATGGCGCCCAATCGCGTCACAACCTGATCTATTGGCGCTACGGCGATTATATCGGTATCGGCCCCGGCGCGCACGGACGGCTGACGCTTGACGGACAGAAGTTGGCAACCGTCGCCTATAGCAATCCGCAACGGTGGCTTGATGGTGTCGCGAAAGGCCAAGCGGAGAAACCCCGCGCCGCCATCAGCCGAAGCGAACAGGCGACCGAGTTTCTCCTTATGGGTCTGCGCCTGAAAGAAGGCGTCGATCTGGCTCGCTACGTCGAGATCGCCGGGCAAGAAATCGACGAAAAGGCCGTCGATCACCTGCAAGATATCGGCATGGCAAATCGCGACGCAGACAGATTAATCGTTTCCGATCAAGGCGTTATTGTTCTAAACGCCGTGATCGAAACGCTTTTGCCCTAGGACCCGCCCAGCAGGCGGCAGATCTCGTCCAACTGGTCAAGCGTAGTATAGTGCAACGTCACCTTACCCGCTTCTTGGCCCGGTTTATGGTCCAAACTAACCTTCATACCAAGGTTAGCTGACAGGTCGCCTTCAAGCGCCTGAGTATCGGCGTCTTTCTCTGAGCGCTGCGAGAGGCGCTCTTTATTTACCATATTACCACGCTCGCCAGCCTGATCTTTCTTGACCAACGCTTCGGTTGCGCGCACGGAAAGGCCACCCTTGATGACCTGCTGGGCCAATTTCATCGGATCCTTCGCAGGGATCAGCGCCCGCGCGTGCCCCGCGCTTAATTCATTCTGACGCACCATTTCCTGGACCGGATCCGGCAGGTTCAACAGACGCAAAAGGTTCGCAATATGGCTCCGGCTCTTGCCAAGAGCCTCTGCCATCTTCTCCTGCGTGTGTCCGAACTTATCCATCAGCTGACGATAACCCGCCGCTTCTTCGACCGAGTTCAGGTCGGCCCGCTGGATGTTTTCGATGATCGCAACTTCGAGCACTTCAACATCTGTGAACTCGCGCACGATGACCGGAAGGCTATGTATCTTCGCGATTTGGGAAGCACGCCACCGCCGCTCACCCGCGACAATCTCAAAGTTACCATTGTCCAGCGCACGCACGATTAGGGGCTGAATAACCCCTTTTTCCTTGATAGATGCGGCGAGATCGTCCAGATGCTCTTGCTCAAACCGTTTACGCGGCTGATCTGGGTTCGGCTTGATCCGCTCAATCGGAACGAACTGCTCCGCCGCCGCGGCCCCCTTGGCGGCCACGCTCTCTGTCTCAGCTACATCCGCCATCAGTGCCGAAAGCCCCCGGCCAAGGCCCCGTTTACGCTCTTGTTTATCTGCCATACTGCCACCTTATTAACCATTGTTTCTCGTTAGCTCTGCCGCCAAATCGCGGTAGGCTTGGGCCCCTTTCGAAGTAGGATCGTAACTCAAAACGGGCATCGCGAAACTTGGCGCTTCGCTTACCCGAACATTCCGCGGGATGACGGTCTGGAACACCAGATCTCCCAGGTTCGAACGCGCATCACTCTCAACCTGCTGCGACAGGTTATTCCGCCTATCATACATCGTAAGAAGCACGCCCTCGATCCTCAGCTCTTTATTCCCGCTCTGCCGCACTTCGCGGATCGTAAGCATAAGCTGTGAAAGACCCTCCAGCGCGAAAAACTCGCTCTGAAGCGGCACCAGAACAGAATGCGCCGCGATCATCGCGTTTACCGTCAATAGGTTGAGAGATGGAGGGCAGTCGATCAGGATATAGTCGAACTCAAACTGATCCATTGCTGGTTGCCGCAGCGCATCATGAAGAAGGAAGCTCCTCTTCTCATTCGAGAAAAGCTCAATATCTGCAGAGCTAAGGTCGACCGTCGCGGGAACGATAAGCAATCCATCCGTCTCAGTGCGCTGAATGACATCCTGCGGCAAGCTGTCGTCAAGCAACAGGTCATAGGTCGTGAACTCTCGATCCTCTACTTCGATCCCAAGCCCGGTAGAGGCGTTCCCCTGCGGGTCAAGATCGACAACGAGGATTCGCTTGCCTGCCTCTGCAAGCGCTGCTGCGAGGTTGATGGTGGTAGTGGTCTTACCAACGCCGCCCTTTTGGTTCGCAATGGCAACGATTTTCGGTCCAGCCGGACGAGAGAGGTCAGACACGGGCAATATCCTTAATCTTCAAAATAGCGGCAGCTGGATTTGTTTTGCTCTCTATGGCTTCGAGCGCGTAGGTCCAGACTTTCTTAGCATCACTGTCTTCGATTTGCCAATTCTGCCCCTTGGGAAAGAGCGCGGTACCGTCAGGATTTAGATGAAGGTCAGTGAAGTCCAAAAGCTGGGTCAAATCTGCAAGGGCTCGTGCCGACAATATATCAGCTTTGAGGCCATCCAACTGCTCAATCCTCTCGGTTTTCACTAATGCGGTCAGGCCGAGTTCACGAATAGCGGTACGGAGAAACGCGCATTTGCGTTGATCACTCTCGACCATGGTCACTTGAAAGGCCTGCGCTTCTTGATTGAGAATCGCAACCACAATTCCCGGAAACCCTCCGCCGCTGCCAAGATCAACCCAATGGCCCTCGCCCTCTGCAAGTTCAAAAACCTGTACGGAATCGAGAATATGACGCTGCCAGAGATCATCCAAGCTGTTTTTGGAAACTAAATTGATCTTCGGATTCCATTTTCGAACCAAATCTGCGAAGGCTTCCAGCTTGGAAAATGTTTCACGTGAAACATTCAGGTCGTATTTTATCGTCATGCGGACCTCTTACCCGATCGCCTTTTCACCCGCGCGAGGATCAAAGTTAGGGCAGCCGGCGTCATCCCGTCGATACGGGCTGCCTGTGCCATCGTTTCAGGTCGGGCCGCCGCGATCTTCGATTTCAATTCATTAGAGAGCCCAGCAAGGTCGTCAAACATGAAATCAGCTGGTATCCGAAGGCCCTCGTCCTTCTTAAGGAGATCGATCTCGTTCTGCTGGCGAGAGATATAGGTCGCGTAAAGCGCATCGCGCTCGATCTGGCGTCGTACCTCTTGTGAGGCTTCCTCAAGGCTACTATCGAGCGACAATAGATCTTCGAACTTAACGTCTGGGAATGCGAGTACTTGAAAGCCATTCCGTTTAGAACCATCTTGGTTGACGGCAATACCGGCCTCCAAGAGTTCTTTGGGGGTAAATTCTTTAGAGAGTAATTGCTGTTTAATGGCCTTCAAAGAGGCCAGCTTACGCTGGAAAGTCTTACAGCGAGCTTCCGATACGCAGCCGATCTCCATTGCCACGGGCGTCAAGCGCTGGTCCGCATTATCCGCGCGTAAGGATAGACGGAACTCCGCCCGGGACGTAAACATGCGATATGGCTCGCTCACACCACGGGTCGTCAGGTCATCAATCATGACACCGATATAGCTCTCTGCCCGCCCGAAGGTTACAGCGTCCCTACCCAGTGACGTTAGCGCGGCGTTCAAGCCAGCGACGAGGCCCTGAGCAGCGGCCTCTTCATATCCTGTGGTACCATTGATCTGACCCGCCAAATAGAGGCCCGGCACGGTCCGCACAGCGAGGGTCGAAGACAAAGCACGCGGGTCTATATAATCGTATTCGATGGCATAGCCGGGCTGTATGATTACTGCATTTTCGAGCCCGACCATACTCCGTACGTAGGCCTCTTGTATGTCTTCCGGCAACGATGTTGAAATTCCGTTCGGGTATACAGTATGGTCGTCTACGCCCTCAGGCTCCAAGAAAACCTGATGCGAGTCTTTATCCGCAAATCGAACCACCTTGTCTTCAATAGATGGGCAATAACGCGGGCCCACGCCATCGATATGCCCTCCATACATGGCGGACCTATCGAGGTTCTCGCGAATGATCTGATGAGTTTTCTCGTTGGTGTGCGTTATTCCGCAGGCGACCTGCGGCGCGGATACCGTAGTCGAAAGAAAGGAAAATACGACAGGCTCCTCGTCGCCAGGCTGTTTCTCCAAAATATCCCAGTTAATGGTTCGGCCGTCCAGGCGCGGCGGTGTTCCTGTCTTCAACCGTCCCATAGGAAGGCCGAAGGAGTCGATCCGCTTAGCGAGACGAACGGAGGCTTTGTCGCCCATCCGACCGCCCTGACGCGAGACGTCGCCGATATGAATGACGCCACGCAAAAAGGTTCCAGTGGTTAGGACCACAGAGGTAGTTCGGAGAGTAGCACCGTCGGCCAATACCACCCCAGCGACAGTGTCACCATCCATTGCGAAATCCACGACTTCGCCTTCGACAATATCGAGGTTCTCTTGGCCTTCGATTTCTTTGAGCATTTCGGTACGGTAGATCTTGCGGTCTGCCTGGGCACGCGGGCCTTGAACCGCGGGGCCTTTGCGACGGTTCAGCAGGCGGAACTGAATACCCGCTTTATCCGCGACCCGACCCATAACGCCGTCCATGGCGTCAATCTCTCGGACAAGGTGCCCTTTACCCAGCCCACCAATCGCAGGATTGCATGACATCACACCGATGCCGTTCCGGTCCATGGTCACGAGAGCGGTATGAGCTCCTAGGCGCGCCGAAGCGTGGGCCGCTTCCGCGCCCGCATGGCCGCCGCCGATCACGATCACATCAAAATGTTTCACGTGAAACACTCCATCATTTACCTACGCAAAAGCTGGTGAAGATTTCATCCAGCAAGTTTTCGACATCTATTCGGCCTACTAAAGNTTCGAGCGCGCGTATAGCGAATCGCAATTCCGCCGCGGCCAGATCATAAAAGTCGGGTCCACGCTGCAGGATAACATCTACCTCAGCNAAACACGAGACNGCTTGCTCCAGAGCGACGCGATGTCGCTCATGCGTCGCGAGTCCGATGCTGGCGCTCTTCGTCGANAGNGTCGTTTGGACCCGAGAAATAAGCTCAGAGACNCCCTGCCCGGTTTTTCCNGANATCCCACTTTCNNNGATACCTGNNAGATCCGCNTTTGGNCGGACCANNATATCATCNGNCTCCGGAGCGATCATCAAAGTCTCATCCGGGGCGGCAAGGAAGACTCGCAAGTCCGCGGCTTTCGCGCGTTCGACAGCCCGCTCGATTCCCATGGCCTCAATCTTATCATCGCTATCGCGCAGACCCGCCGTATCCAACAGCGTCACTGGAAGGCCGCCGAGGTCCATCCTCACCTCGATAACGTCCCGGGTCGTGCCTGCAATTTCGGAAGTAATCGCGGCGTCACGTCCTGCGAGAGCATTTAGCAGGGTCGATTTACCGGCGTTCGGTGCGCCGATGATGGCTACCTCGAAGCCATTCCGAACGCGCTCTGCGAGATAGGTGCCCCGCGATTCGGCCTCCAGCTCTTTCCCGACTTTGGTCAGCAGCGCATCGACCTCTGGGGTGACATCGACGGGCACCTCTTCGTCTGCGAAGTCGATCGTCGCTTCAAGCAGGGCTGCGGCACGGATCAGGTCTTTCCGCCAGTCTTCGACCCGTGCGCCAAGGTGCCCGGAGAGAACGCGAAGAGCTTGCTTTCTTTGAGCCTCAGTTTCGGCTTCGATGAGATCTGCCAGCCCTTCGACCTGTGCGAGGTCCAGCTTTTCATTCTCTAGGGCGCGACGGGTGAATTCACCTGCCTCAGCCATTCGTGTTTCCGGGAATGTCGAGAGCAGTGAGAGCATAGCGCGCACCACAGCGATCGATCCGTGCACTTGCAGCTCGACAACATCCTCGCCGGTGAAGGAATTCGGCCCGGAAAAGCTGAGCACCAAGGCTTGGTCAATGACCTCCCCCTCGGCGCCCCGAAGATTGCGCAGCACGCTTTCGCGCCCCTCAGGGCGTTGGCCGGTGATCTTCTCTGCGATCGCAAAGGCCTGCGGGCCGGAAATGCGGATCACCGCAACTCCGGCACGGCCCGGCGCTGACGCTTGGGCGAATATCGTGTCCATATCTCACTAACCTATTGTTATTTATAAATAACTCAGGTGTTCATGGAGTCGAAGAAGTCAGAATTCGACTTGGTCTGCTTGAGTTTGCCGAGCAGGAACTCGATGGCGTCGGTGGTCCCCATCGGGTTGAGAATGCGGCGCAGGACAAAGGTCTTTTGCAGGTCCACTTTATCGACCAGCAAATCCTCTTTCCGGGTGCCGGACTTGAGGATGTCGATCGCCGGGAAGACGCGCTTGTCGGCGATCTTGCGGTCCAGCACGATTTCGGAGTTGCCGGTACCTTTGAACTCTTCAAAGATCACTTCGTCCATGCGGCTGCCGGTGTCGATCAGCGCGGTCGCGATGATGGTGAGCGATCCGCCCTCTTCAATGTTCCGTGCGGCACCGAAGAAGCGTTTTGGGCGCTGCAGGGCGTTTGCGTCGACACCACCGGTCAGAACCTTACCCGAAGATGGCACCACGGTGTTGAACGCGCGGCCCAGACGGGTGATCGAATCGAGCAAGATCACCACGTCGCGCTTGTGTTCGACAAGACGCTTGGCTTTCTCGATCACCATCTCGGACACGGCCACGTGGCGCGTTGCAGGTTCATCGAAAGTGGAGGATACGACCTCCCCCTTCACCGAACGCTGCATGTCGGTGACTTCCTCGGGCCGTTCGTCGATCAGCAAGACGATCAGATAGCACTCTGGGTGGTTCTTTTCGATGCTATTGGCGATGTTCTGCAACAGCACAGTCTTACCGGTGCGCGGCGGGGCGACGATCAGCGAACGCTGACCCTTACCGATGGGCGACACGAGGTCGATGATCCGCGCGGAGCGGTCTTTGATAGTGGGGTCATCGACCTCCATCGTCAGGCGCTCGTCAGGGTAGAGCGGCGTCAGGTTTTCAAAAGCAACCTTATGGCGGGCCTTCTCGGGCGCCTCGAAGTTGATCTTGGTCACTTCGGTCAGCGCGAAATAGCGTTCGGTGTCGTCAGGCGCTTTGATCAGCCCTTCAATGGTGTCCCCTGTGCGCAGCGACCATTTGCGGATCATGTCGGGCGAGACATAGATGTCATCGGGGCCCGGCAGGTAGTTCGCTTCGGGTGAGCGCAAAAAACCGAATCCGTCTTGCAACACTTCCAGCACGCCGTCGCCCGAGATCTCCCAACCGTCATCCGCGCGTTCGCGGAGAATTTGGAACATCATCTCGCCTTTGCGCATGGTCGAGGCGTTTTCGATCTCCAGCTCTTCGGCCATGGCGAGCAGGTTTTTCGGCGTCTGCGCCTTGAGATCAGCGAGGTTCAGCGTTTCGGTTGTCATGGAGCATCCTGTTCAGCCGCAGCAGAATGCGGGCTGGTCGATCATTTGAATGTGGCAAGCAGAAACCGCCCCGGACGGGACAGTGGCGCAGATATAGGCAACGGGGCTGCTTGAGTCAATTGCTTCAGAATTTCACAACGACCGAGAAGACGATCACGATCATCAAAAGCGTCGGCACCTCGTTCAAAAGGCGGAACTGATGGCCTGTCACCGTGCTGTCGCCGCTTTCGACGGATTTGACCTGTTTTTTTAGCCAAACGTGGAAAATCGTCATGGCGACGACGCTAGCACCCTTGGTCCAAGGCCAGATCATCGTCCAATCCACGATTCCGGGCGTCAGAACGAGGGCGAGGCCGAAACCCCATGTCGCCATCATCGCGGGGCGCATGATGAACTGAGCGAGCTTAAATTCCATCATCGAGAAGGTCTCATGCATCCGACCTGCCGAGCCTGCCTGTTCGACATGATGCACGAAGAGCCGCGGCAGATAGAACAGCGCGGCCATCCAACTGATGACGGACACGATATGGAGCGCTTTGATCCACGGATAAGCGAGGCTGAGAAGATCGAACATGGGGACGGCTCCGGTGTGCGTGCTTCTTTCTTAATAAATAAGAAAAGAGAAAAGATGTAGTTG
>FUFK010066089.1_pt1 | contig 78698 bp, 75 predicted proteins | sample 1021851 | NCBI WGS metagenome assembly FUFK01 (sample SAMEA51879418, study PRJEB19060) | metagenome | reverse complement strand
GCCTTTTGCAAGGGCCAAGATGCCGTCCTGAATCATTTCGAGCTGCCCCGGACGCGGTTCGGCGTGAGCGAGGAACGGGTAGGTGGACGAGTCAACTTCCGTGCGTTGCTCGTTCATGGCGCACATCCTACGGCGACCCTCCTAAAGGATTGGCATGGAGGTCACAGGTTTGACCGCAGGAAATCAATGTGCCCAGAAATGTGGGGCTGGGCACGGGGGAACCACCGCGTCAACTGACGGGAGTGGAATCTGAGCCTCCCTGGCCGTCGTCCAGGGAGGTGTGTGGGGGTGTTTGGTTTTGGGAACCAAGGCCAAGGCGTGCACGACGGGCACGCTGATACAGCGAGACAAAGCTCTGCAGGACAGGCCGGTCCTGCGGAGCCGTAAGGGTGGCATCACCAAGGTTGTATCCTGAGTTTTGCCAATTCATCCCATCCCCTCCAGTCTCTCACCATCATTCTTGGTATTCGCTGCGTCGCATCGTTGCTGCTCTGGACGCCTCCAGCGCATCATCGAGTTTGATGCCGTTGACAATCTTGTCAATGGCTTGTTCTATGTACAATTTGAGTCCCTCTTGGGCGGCGATCTCGGGAGTGGTTCCCTGTAGCTCGTACAATTTCCCAAGTTGAACTTGGTCGTTTCGACCAAGTGGGATTCGAACGGACTTCATGTCCTGCAAGAGCGGTTGGTTGTGAAGGAATTCTTGGATGGCAAGACGCACGACATCTGAGCGGCTTCGGGCGCCGTCCATGCCAATACGTGCGTCCAGCAAAGCGAGATCGTCCTCCGTGATTCGGAGCGAAACGGCGCTGGTTGGCTGGGTCATCGTGGTTGCCTCGTGAGGTGAGACTAGGTCGGCGGGCATATAAATGTATTCTTTATGATGACAATATGCAATTATCCGTATTACAGTAGGTTGCGGACCTTTCTACCTCTACAGAGCGAAGTTTGAAGGACGAGCCACTCCACGGAAATTCATGGCACTGCAACCCACCCGTGGACTCTACCTCTACCTCGAAACGCTTCGAGTCGCTTTTGATGATGCCATTGTAACCGATGACGAAGCACAAATTCTCCACATTCTTGCCCAGGCTCTCGGTGTGGCGCCGGCAGACACCGCCGAGTGTCGAGCCGTCGTTGCGGGGGAAGCAGCTTCGCCTTTTGATGAAGGGAGCGAATACGGCGGCCACCATATGGGGGATGCCACCACCTACCAATCGGCCCTTATCGCTGCCCTCGATGACGACATCATCAGTGAAGACGAATGGGCGATGCTTGACCACCTCCGACGGATCATCGGTCTTCAAGAAGACCAACATGCGCTCATTGAGGAATCCATTCGGGCCATGAGCGAGGTTGACGAGAACGGCCAACGTCGTATTGAACGTCTCGAACGATACCTAACCGTTTGCTCGTTTTGAACCCGTCTTCACCTCCTCAAATTCGTGATTGTGGAGATGAATGAGGGACAACCATTAGAAAGGGACTTTGTTAGGGGAGGCCAATACACCAACAGGTGTGAGAAGGTATGCCAATGAGCCCCAGTGATGCAATCTATGCAAAAGTTGTAGCCCGAGACCCCGACCAACCCGAATTCCATCAAGCCGTGAAGGAAGTCCTTGAATCCCTTGAGCCCGTTCTCGAGGCCAATCCAGAATACATTTCCATCGTTGACCGTGTGGTTGAACCAGAGCGCCTCATCCATTTCCGAGTTCCCTGGGTTGACGACGCAGGCGAAACGCAAGTCAACCGTGGCTTCCGCATTCAGTTCAACGGTGCCATTGGCCCATACAAGGGTGGCCTCCGATTCCACCCCAGCGTGAACGCTTCCATCCTCAAGTTCCTTGCTTTTGAGCAGATTTTCAAGAATTCCTTGACCGGTCTGCCCATGGGTGGCGGCAAAGGTGGTTCTGATTTTGACCCCAAAGGAAAATCCGACGCTGAAGTCATGCGCTTCTGCCAGTCCTTCATGATGGAACTTTGGCGACACATCGGCCACAATTGCGATGTCCCTGCTGGTGATATCGGTGTGGGTGGTCGAGAAATCGGCTACATGTTCGGCATGTACAAGCGATTGCAAAACGAATTCCAAGCTGGTGTGTTGACCGGTAAGGGCTTGGCGTACGGTGGTTCACTCATCCGTCCAGAAGCAACCGGCTACGGCCTCGTGTACTTCGCTCGTGAAATGTTGGCCACCAAAGGGAAGTCCTTCGAGGGTGCTCTCGTCTCCATCTCTGGCTCCGGAAACGTTGCTCAGTTCGCTTGTGAAAAGGTCCTCGACCTCGGTGGCAAGCCCGTGACCCTCTCCGATTCTTCCGGCTACATCCACGACCCTGACGGCATCGACCGTGAGAAGTTGGCTTGGGTCAAGGACCTCAAGAATAACCGTCGTGGACGTATTTCAGAATACGCCAAGGAGTACCCTTCGGCCACCTTCACGCCCAGCGAACCCGAACCCTCCCTCAACGGCCTTTGGGGCGTCAATGTTGACGTGGCCCTTCCTTGTGCAACGCAGAACGAGCTCAACGGTGAAGAAGCGAAGATGCTCGTTGCGAACAAGGTCATCGCTGTTGGCGAAGGTGCCAACATGCCGTGCACTCCTGAAGCCGTGGAAGTCTTCCAGGAAGCCGGTGTGCTCTTTGCTCCTGGAAAGGCCAGCAACGCCGGCGGTGTTGCAACCTCTGGACTTGAGATGTCCCAAAACTCGCTGCGACTCTCATGGACCCGTGAAGAGGTCGATGAGAAACTCGAGGGTATCATGGTGAACATCCACAAGAACGCCTTTGAAACGGCCAAGAAATACGGCCGCGAAGGCGATTACGTCTTTGGCGCCAACGTGGCCGGTTTCCTCAAGATCGCCGAAGCCATGATCGCTCAAGGCGTCGTTTGAAGCTCTGCTTCATTTCTTGAACCATCGCCTCGGCTGTCGAACAGGCTTGGCCATCGTTGCTTGAGTTTGCGAAAAAGCCAACGAGAAAACACCATTGATGCACCCAGGAACACGAGCGAAACCCACCACGGTGAGTTTTCACTGGTCGCCAACGTGTAGGTGACCACGAGGATGCCCATGCCATAGACGGCTCGGAAGGCCGAGAACACCAGAAAGGCCCGAACCATTGGGTGGCTCAACATCCCATTTGAGGGGTCACTCATGGGAAGCCCTTCCTGAATCATCCATGAAATTGGGCAAAGTATTGCTGCGTGTATCGCACTGCATCATCGTGTGGGTAGCCTTGAGCGATGAGGCTGTTGTAGTATTCTCGTGCGGGGTCAGGTTGGGCAACTGGAGCAACAGGTGCAGCGTAGTTTGGTTGAGCAGCCACGGCGGGCTGAGCAGCCGTCGTTGGTTGGGCGCCGAAGTCAGGCATGGCGACAGGTGCTGCGTATCCGGGTTGCACTGCAGATGCCGGTTGGGCATTGAAATTAGGCATGCCCACGTTGGGTGGAACCTGCCAGGTTGAATCATCAGCCTTGGGCCGTCGGCCTCGCATAATCAGACCAATCAGGGCGAGCACGACCACAAGGCCAACACCGCCCCCGATGAGAACGTTAGAGGAGGCGAAGAGCGTTCCNTCTTCCTCAGGCTCAAGAATCCACCGGGTTGGGTCTTCGGGGTAAGCATCTGCTCCATCAGCGGCACGCCAATCCGGGGTTGGGTCGGAGTAGTTGTCGCCGTCCGTGTCTACGCAACCGATTCGGTCTGCGCTTGAGTTTCCAAACGCGAACGGGCATGCATCGGCTCCTTGTTCGAGTGTCCAATCTGCCGTGGCGTCTGAAATTCCATCGCCGTCGCCGTCTTCACAACCAAATCGGTCAATGAATGAGGTTCCACGAATCGTTGGACATGCATCGGGTCGTTCACCCTCTGGGTTGTCCCCGAAGAAATCACTGTCTTGGTCCGACCATTGTGTTGGGTCGGCCATGAAGGCGTCAGCACCCTGAGCAGGCGTCCACGAGATGTCTGGGTCGGAGTAACCATCATCGTCGCTGTCAACGCAACCCAATCGGTCAAGTGTTGACGTACCTGCGATTTCGGGACATTGGTCGGCGTCGTTGCCAGTGGCGTTGTCGCCATACCCATCGCCGTCCATGTCGGACCACTGGGTGGCGTCGTTGGGGAAATCGTCTTGCAAATTATACCAGCCATCACCGTCTTGGTCAGGACAGCCAATCATGCCGTTTTGCCAAGAGGTCCCTTCCTGGGTTGGACAAGCGTCCTGGAGGATGACATCGGTGCGGTATTCGCCGGGCCATGACGGGTTTCGGTCCTCCCATGAAGCGTTGGCGTAGTTATCACCGTATCCGTCGCCATCGTAATCCGACCATTGGGTCGCATCGTCAACGAAGGCGTCAGCACCAGATTCGGTGTCCCACATGCTGTCTGGGTCAGAATAGCCATCGCCGTCGGTGTCCAAACAGCCCATACGGTCAAGTGTTGATGTGCCGGCTACCGTTGTGCAATCGTCGGGGGTGGTTCCTTCTGCGTTGTCACCATATCCGTCGCCGTCCGTGTCCGCCCATTGGGTTGGGTCCATGACAAAGGCGTCGTCGACATCGGCCCAGCCGTCGCCGTCCATGTCTGGGCAGGCGATTTTCCCGCCTAGACTTGAGTTGCCGAATTCGGTGGGACAATCGTCAAAGGAATTTGACCATCCATCACCATCGCTGTCAATACAACCTTCCTCTCCGAGCGTTGAGGTTCCGACAACCGTAGGGCAGTCATCGTTTCCGTCGGTGAATCCATCGCCGTCATCATCATTATCCTCGTCGGTATCTCGGCATCCATCACCGTCAACGTCCGTGAATTCATCCGATACCCACGTTGGGCGAGGTGGTGGATAAGAGGAACGAGGACAAAGGTCGACATCGTTGTTCACGCCGTCGTTGTCAATGTCGTTGTCCTCAACATCGTCCTTGCACCCGTCTCGGTCCCAGTCGGTGGAATTTGCTGGGTCATCGAAATTCTGTGTTGAACCCCAGTTCGCAGCCCCACCTCGTGGACAGTCGTCGGGTGCGTTATCGGTGATGCCGTCGTTGTCATCATCCGAGTCGCATGCATCTCCTTGCGGGTCGCCGTCCGTGTTTTCTTGGAGCGGATTGACGTCGTTGGGACAGTTGTCCGTAACATCCGGGACACCGTCGTTGTCGCCGTCAGCCTTCATGGACGGGTCCACGGCCCAAACGAAATTATCCCATCCACCCGTGCTGGTGACGGTGTTGGTTCCCTTGGTGATTTTATCACTACCTGCGGGACCGGCATATGAGCCNANAATGACTGCAATATCGCTGGAATTGAGCGCGAGGTCCCATCCAAGCTCGAGAGCGTTGCTGGACGTAACATCCAGCCAGGACCAACCACCTGTATTTGTCAATCCACCCATCAGAGCATCGGCGTTGATGGTCGCCCAACTGCTCGTGGTGGGTGTGGCTCCTTTGGTGCCTCCAGTAAAGGATGAGCTGATGAAAAAGGATGTGAAAATCACTTCACCTCTGGAGGTCACTTCCATGCCGCGGAGGGTGTCTGCAGCATTGGTTCCACCGATATTGGCCCATTGGTTGTTCGATGTTGTTCCCTCCTTGATGAAGAACAAGTCTGCTCCACCCTTATTGGCGGTGATGGACCATCCGTTCTTGGCCATCGTTCCTTCGAAGGAACCACCGACATAGAGGTCGCCGTAGCTGTCAACCGCCATTTTGGTGAGCGAGACCGCTTGGTTTGCGATACCATAACCCGTGAGGCCGAGAACTGCGCCGGAACTGGATAATTTGACCACAAAGGAATCCGTTGTCCCCACCGTTGCGTAACTTCGCGTTCCAAAGAGAACGTTGTTTTGGGTGACGCCAGAAACGTGAATGTTTCCGTTTGGATCAACCACGACATCGGTGACGTCCTGGCTGCCTGGGCCGCTTCCCCTGACAACCCACTTGAGAGCGCCGTTTGCACCGTCGAGTTTGGCGATGAAGACTTCCGGGTCGGAGACGTTGAAGGTGGTCCCGCCGAAGTCTGTTTCTCCTGAGAAATAACCGGCGACAATGACGTCTCCAACCTGATCGACTGCGATGGCTTTTGGAATGCTGGAATCGCTTGATGAGTTGGGAAGAGTTTGGAAACCCTTGGCCCACATCCAGTTGCCCGCAGCATCTGTTTGGGCGACGAAGGCATCAAATTGAACGGCTGAAGAGAGAGATGTTTGCCCAAAATCAACGGGGCCGTACATGTAGCCAGTGACAATGGCGTTGCCTGCATGGGAGGCGATATCGCTCATGAAGGAGACACCGCCTTGGGAATGGTCGGGGCCCACGAGGAAGTTCCAACCGCCGTTGTTATCCAGCGAGGCCACGAAGACATCGTTGCCGTTGCTAAAAGGCGAGGTTGGGATGTAGGTGTGTGTCCCAAAGGTCAGCGCTGCTGCTGAGGAGTTCACGTCCCCAGCCACCATGTATCCGTTGTCGGATGCAACGATGGCCCCTGAGAATTCATCGTGGGAATTCGAACCACCGCTGGCGAGGAAAACCTCGGCCGAAGTTGACCGAGCCGATGTTTTCTCAACCGTGTTCTGATTTTCCAAAACCGGTGCCTGTGAGGGCTGGTCAAGTACCAACCCCAAGAGTAGACTGGTCAAAAGCAGGGCCGTGAGCGTGGTCGCTGATGCAACATGATTCACTCGCATGAGTCTGCGTGTGCATCAAAGGCCATCAAGCCTTTGTCCCGATGTTTTTGAATCACTCAACGTTGCTTTCAAGCGCCATCAAATCGCTATCGCCAGCATCGAGGACGGTGATGGTCGAGACCGAGAAGGGCTTACCACAGGCGATACCCAATTCTCGGTTTACCATGCGTGCACGGTGCATGCTCACTTCAGGGTGGGCTGCACGCAGGTCCGTTGAGTAATCCTCGGGGCAGTTGGCTGCCAGGATGACCATTTTGGCGTTCCCGTTGGCACAGGCGTCTTTGGCTTGTCGTTGTCCAAACAACAGGTTTCCTGTTGCGATTGCGTTCTTCAGTTGTCGGCTTAGATCCATTTTTCTTCCTCCATTCTCCACATGTGTTTCTCATGGTTGGAATCTCACTCTTCCGGGATGTAGTACAGAGCCACGCTACCGGTTCCCAAGGAGATGGGTTGACCGACGATGATGTTCTCTGCCACACCGGTGAGGTAGTCTTTCTCACCGATGATACCGGCCTTGAGCAGGTGGTTGACGGTGACTTCGAAGGCAGCACGTGCAAGGATGCTGTGCTTGGTTCCAGACACACCGTGTCGGCCGATGGCTCGGACTTCACCTTCGGATGTCATGACGTCAGCGACCATCAACAAGTGGCGCACATCCACTTCAAGACGAGCGCCATCAAGGGTCATTTGCAACTCATTGACAATGGCTTGGCGAGCGGCTTCAATACCTAGGTAGTTGTAAATTTCAATGATGTTGTTGGTGTAGGTCCGGGAGCGGTCGATGGTTTCCAATTCACTGATGCGTTGCAGGTTGCTACCGATGGTTGAGAGGTAGTACTCTCCCGTCTTGTCGTCAAGTTGGGGGTTCGCTCTCTCAATACCCGGGATGCCCTTGAGTCGCATGTCTCGGATCTTCTCTTCCAGTTGGAGGAGCATCGTGTACGAGGGTGGGTTTTCGGCGAGGTCAGCCAAGTCTTCTTCGGAATGAACACCGGGGATCATCGTCAAGGTGGATGCCTTGTTACCCTCCTTGTTCGCTTGCACGTAAAGTCGGGTGGCGCGCTCGAGCTTGTCCTTGACCTCTGTGACGGTCATGTTCTTCTGCTTGAGGTTGCCCTTGTTGAGGTTCAACACGAGTCGGCGTTGAGCGACGTCGGTCTCAAGTGTAGCGATGTTCACTGTAGTGGTGACTTCAATGGCGGCAGCGAGTTTCTGCGCCGCCTTTGCATCGTTCTTTTGCTTCTCGCTCAAGCGGATGGTCATCGTCGGCGTTTGTGGCACCTTTCGGGCGTCCACGATCTCAATGATACGAGGAAGACCTTGGGTGACGTTGACCGTTGCAACACCAGCATAGTGGAACGTACGCATCGTCATCTGTGTGCCTGGTTCTCCAATGGATTGTGCGGTAATAATGCCCGCTGCTTCGTAGGGGTCAATGCTGGCTCGCTCAAGTGCGACAATGGCTTCGTCGATGACCTTCTTGGCCTGAGGCTTGGTCAACTTCTTCTTGCCACGGCTGTGGCAAGCGACGGTCAAGTCAGCAAGAATTCGGTTGGTGAACCGGCCAGAGCCAGCGTCGGCCACGGCCTCTTCCAGCTTCTTGTAGACGGGGTCTTCAGCCAACTCGTTCTCCATGGATTGCATCTTACGGTCGTGATCGTACGGTTCAAGGTCAACAACGGTCTTGGCGCGGGTTCGGCGCTTAGCACCTCGTCCTGCAAGACGGACCTTGGTGACCGGTCCGGTGTTTTCACCGTCGCCATCACGGCCTTTTTGAGTGGCTGCAATGATGGTGCTGTGGATGTTTCCTGCGGTCTCTGAGTCGGTTTCGCAAATCTTCGCGATGTCTGCTTGGCTCATCACCTTGACATCGTCCCACTTTCGGTCGTCAGCCAAAGCATGAGCAAAGTTTTCCTCGATGCCCAAATCCATGAGCTTCTTCTTGGTTGCACTCTTAACGACCATCAGTTCGCACCTCCGTCGTGTTCTGCGGCTTCTTCCCAGGCGCCCATGTCTTCCTCGTCTCCCTCAAATTCGTAGGACTCTCGGTCAACTTCAAGGCCGCCCTCGGTACCAAGTGCAGCATCGACGATGACGTCGATGTTGAATGGCGAGCCGTGGACACCTCGGGACGGGTCAATGCCGTCTTCACCGTAGCTGAACTGAATGATTCGGTTGGCGGTGTTTCGCACCGAAAGCATGTCGTCGTCGAAGACCTTCAGGTCGTCCATGGCGTTGATGAGACGTCGCTGCATGTATCCTGACTTGGCTGTACGGACAGCGGTGTCAACCAAGGACTCCCGACCGGAAACGGAGAGCATAAAGAACTCCGTTGGCTCAAGCCCGCGCTTGAATGACGAGGCGATGAAACCACGATCTCGGGCTCCACGACCACCGCGCTTGAAGTGAGGCAGAACACGGTCGTCGTAGCCACGCTCAAGTCGCTTACCACGAACTTTTGCTTGTCCAATGGAAGCGGCCATCATTGTCAAGTTGTCCATTGAACCACGTGCGCCAGAGATGGCCATGTTGACCGCGGCGTTGGTGGAACCCGACTTGTTGAGTTCGTCCTTTGCGACATCACCGGCTTCTTGCTTCCCCTTGTCAAGCATCTGCATGATGTCTTCCTCAAGGGTTTCGCGAGGTGTTCGGCCGGGACGGCTTTCGTACTTCTTACCGTCCTTTCCAAATTTGTCGAGGGCGATATTCACTTCGTCCTGAGCGTTGGCATTGGCGGTATTAATGGCTGCTACAGCCTCATCGGAGAGATCTTCGTCGTCGATACCGGTGGTGAAACCAAGGGAGGTACAGGCGGCGATGGACAATCGGGTGAATTCATCAAGGAAGCGAGCACCTTGGTCAGAGCCGTTGGTTTGGACAATGGCGTCGAGCAGGCGTCCGTCTTCAGCACCGATGGCACGCTTGTCAAGTGTACCGTCAACTTGCCCATTCTTGACCGTGACCTTGTCGTTTGACCGGCTTCGGAATCGCAAGTGGATGTTGTCGGGGATGATGAGCGAAATGATGTCCTGTCCACGGTAGGCTGGCTCGCCGTTTTCGTCCTTCACGAGTTCAGGGAGGTCACCGGTGTAGCCGATGTTCCCAAGCATCTCAAGGCCGTGTGCTTGACGAATCATGGTTCCAGGTCGAGACAGGAGGTATGCGCCGGAGATGTGGTCGTGGATACCACCGATGACCGCACCACCGTAGCGGGGGGTCAGGATGTGTTCCTGGACACGCATCAAAATCTTGGCTTCTGCTCGTGCTTCTTCGGATTGAATCACGTGAAGGTTCATTTCGTCGCCGTCAAAGTCGGCGTTGTATGGCGTACAAACGGCCAAGTTGAACCGGAAGGTCTTGCCCTCCATCACACGAACTTCGTGAACCATCATGGACATGCGGTGAAGCGAAGGTTGTCGGTTGAAGATGGCAACATCGCCATCGATGAGGTGGCGCTCAACTTGCAAACCGGGCTTGGGGTTGCCGTATCGGTCAAGGGTTGACAAGCGGTCCTCAACACCGGTTCGCTCCTCGCCCCACTCGTCAAAGGGACTGCCACAGTGCGGGCAGGACACTTCGAGGTGTTCTGGGAAAGGTTCGGGGTTGGGGTTGTCTGCCTGAGCCAACTCGTGCATCCAGCGGTAGTGAAGGATGGCGCGTGGGTCGTCTTCTGCCAACTTTTTGCCGTTTTCGTCAATACCTTGGAGGTTGTTCAACGTCGCCGTGTCGTTCACGACGTAGCTGACTTCCTCTTCTTGGTCCATACCGCTGAGCGAAATTTGCTTCTGTATGACCAACCCTGGGAGGAAGTTTGGTGCAGGCAAGCAGGAATGCAAGTCGTGGCGATTGGTTGTCTCTTCGTTGCACTCGGGGTTGTGGCATCGGAAACCGGCGTTGATGAGGCGGCTTCGCTGGTTGATCTTCACACGTCGACCATCGCCACGCACGATGTAGTTCACACCAGGGTGGACATCAGGGCCGCGGAGAATCATTTGACGCATTTGCTCACGGTTTCGAGTGGTGACGCGAATGGGCACCGTCAATTCCTTGGCGATCTTGGTGGGGACACCCACTTCGTTGACGCTGAGGTAGGGGTCAGGTGAAATCACGGAACGTGCACAGAAGTTGACACGCTTACCGGAAAGGTTGCTTCGGAAGCGACCTTCTTTCCCCTTCAGGCGCTGAGTAAGCGTCTTGAGGGTTCGTCCAGAGCGGTGTCGAGCGGGCGGAATACCAGAGGTTTGGTTGTCAAAGTAGGTGGTGATGTGGTATTGCAAGAGTTCCCAAAGGTCTTCGACGATGAGTTGAGGCGCACCAGAGTCACGGTTTTCTCGCAGACGCTGGTTAATTCGCAGCACATCCACGAGTTTGTGTGTCAAGTCGTCTTCCGAGCGGTCGCCGCTGTCCAACGTAATGGACGGTCGAACGGTGATGGGCGGCACGGGAAGCACTTTGAGAACAATCCACTCGGGGCGGTTCTGCTTGTCCATTCCAATGAAGATGAGGTGCTCGGGCGGGATGCTGCTGAGCCACTCACGTACATCGCGAGGGTTGAGTTTACGCTCGGTGTTGTCGTGCTTTTCCTTGAAGGTCGTCGGCTTGTCGAGAACGATTTTGCCTTGGGACGAACCACAGTGCATGCACACTTTTCGCTTGGTACCAGAGGTGATTTTCTCCACTTCCTTGATGGTTTTGGAGAATTCCGTGGAACCAACACCGTGCTTGGTGATGACGTCTCGGATTCGGTTGCGATAGTAATCCTGCTCGCTCTGCTCGGGGTTGGAGCCGGGCGAAGTACCGGGTTCGCTGTGGAGCAAGATGTTGCTGCAGTCATTGCAGGTCGCCTTGAGGGCGGTCTTGATCAAGTTCACGAAACCGATGTGGATAACGGGTAGTTCAAGTTGGATGTGTCCAAAGTGACCGGGTGAGTCTTGGTACTGACAGTTGTCAGTGGGGCAGAGCAAACCAGGTTCAATCACACCCATGTGCGGGTCCATCAGACCTTGCTTGTAGGCGTGTCCATCGTCCTTGTAGGTGTCGGCCGTCTTCACTTCGACAGCGGACATCTTTCGGATTTCATTCGGGTCCATCAAACCAAATCGAATCTGGGCGATTCGCTTGGGGATCATCGTGCTCTTTCGACTCATCTTCGGTCCTCCAGTTCAAGACGCATGGCCACACCTAAACTCTTCATCTCGTCCAGTAGCAGCTTGAATGCATATGAAGTCTGCACCTTGTAGACTTCAGCACCATCACCGTGGATGGGGCTGACGTAGGTGCCACGCTTTGGATCGTACCAAGCGATGTGGCCAGATTGGGCACAGACATACATGTCAATACCGTCTGATTCGTCCAACAATCGGTCCTTGATGACCATCGAGGCCCCGTGGGCGATCAGACAATCACGTTCCATTTCACCAAAGCGAAGACCACCTTGTCGGGCACGACCTTCGGTTGGTTGGCGAGTCAAGATTTGGACTCGTCCACGAGAACGAGCGTGAATCTTTGAACTGACCAAGTGGTGAAGTCGTTGGTAGAAGATGCAACCAACGAAGATTTCAGCAGGGTAGGATTCGCCGGTTTCACCGTTGATCATCATCTCACGGCCGGTGTGTGCAAGTCCGTTGCGGACAAGACCATCACGGAGGCTGGATTCTTTTTCACCACGGAAAGCGGTACCGTCAATGCGTCGTCCTTCCATTGCACCGACTTTTCCACCGATCATTTCCAAAACGTGGGCGACCGTCATTCGGGATGGAATGGCGTGGGGGTTGATGATGAGGTCAGGCACGATACCATCTGGGGTGAACGGCATGTCTTCTTGTTCAACCAGGCGTCCGATGACACCCTTTTGCCCGTGTCGAGAGGCAAACTTGTCGCCAACTTCGGGGACTTTGTGGCTTCGAACCATCACACGGACCAAGCGACCGGAATCGAGCGACTCGGTCACGTAGACGTTGTCAACCCATCCCATTTCCCCGTGTCGAACGAGCATGGAAGATTCTCTGCGTTCCTGCGCCATCAAGAAGGAGGCACCGGAGGATTCCTCAAGGAATCGTGGCGGGCTGGTCTTACCGACCAAGACATTGCCACCTTCCAGCGCCGTCTCTGGGACAGGCAGACCGTCGGCTTCAAGGTGAACGTAGGATTCTGGAGCTTTGAGGCCCTTAATCTCCTGCTTGGAGGTGCCGGGCTTCTCAATTTCCTCAACCTGACCGCCTGGGAATCGGCGTCGTTCTGCGTTATATGTGCGGTTGAAGGTCGAGCGACCGAGGGCTCGGTCAATGGACCCCTTGTTCATGATGACAGCGTCTTGCATGTTGTAGCCGTGCAAGGACATGATGGCGACGATGAAGTTCTGGCCACCGGGTCGGTCGTCGAAGTTCGTGGTTTCCATTGCACGGGTACGGGTGATGGAACGCTGAGGGTAGTGCAAGATGTGGGCTCGGGTGTCCGGGCGCATGCGGTAGTTGGCACTTGGGAGACCCAAGGATTGCTTGACCATCGCCGTACCACCTGTAACACGAGGCGTGGAGTTGTGTTCGGGGTAGGGGATGAGGGATGCACAAACACCGAGCACGAGTTGAGGATCGATTTCACAGTGGGTGTGTTCAGCGGTGTAAAGCAGCGGCACGTCAAATTCCGTGGTAGCGATTTCGCCGTTCGGCATGGAAACATTGGCTTTGAGGTGAGCAACTTCGGTGCGTGGTTCGCCCAAGTTCATCCACTGGACATCCTCGTGCTTGACGACACGACCGGCCAAACCAGCGCTGTCGCCTTCGGGGATGGTTTCAGGAAGAACGAATGGACGAGGAGCGATGTAGAGGTCTTCTTCTTCCTCAGCATCAACCCATTCCACAACGCCTTCGATGATGAGCGAACGGAAGTTGATTTCACCGCTGCTAAGCTTCGTCAAATGCTCTTGCGTCAAACGTGGAGCACCGTCGTAAAGGATGAGCAGAGGTCGTAGGATACGGCCCTTATCGGTGTTGATGAAGATGTCCTTGTTCTCAACATCGTGGCGGATGGAGACCTCGGAAGGAATCACGCCTCGGCGTCGGGAGGACTTGAAGTGGTCCACGAGTTTCTTTCCACGCTTGTGAATACCGTAGATGTCACCGTTGACGTGAATGCGGTCACCGTCGGTCCAGTCGTCAGGTTGGTAGACGTCGAGTTCGTCGAGGCGCTCATGGATCTCAATCTCGTCAATGTTTTCGGAGATGTCGATCATTTGAGCGGCGTTCTTCACAAGGCCACAGTTCTGTCCTTCGGGCGTTTCGTTAGGGCAGAGGCGACCCCATTGGGTTGGGTGCAAATCCCGAGCTTCAAAGTGAGGCTGGCTGCGCACCAGTGGTGAAGTGACACGACGCATGTGGGAAAGGGCGGCAAGGTAGGTTGTTCGGTCAAGGAGTTGACTAACACCAGACCGTCCACCGACCCAGTTTCCGGTCGCTAAAGCGTGCATGATTTTGCTCGTTAGAACGTCGGGTCGTAGGCAGGAGGTGATCTTCAACTCTCGCTTTCGGTTGTGGTGGCGCTCGAGTTGGTACTTGAGGTCGCGAGCGAGTTGACCGGCTGAGACACGGAAGAGGTCTTCGATCAAGTCACCGGCCAAGCGGACTCGCTTGTTGGCGTAGTGGTCCTTGTCGTTGGGGTCTCGTCCTTCAATGGCCATTTCCAATACTTGGCGAACAATGCGTCCGAGGTAAATGGCCTTCTTCTCGCGGTCTTCAACTTGGTCGCCCAAGTGAGGAAGGAGTTCTCGGTCAAGGAGTTGATTCACACGAGCCTCGCGGTATTCCTTTTGCTGGCCTGCAGCGAATTTCTTTTCCAGCCACTGGTGGCTTTCTTCGGTGGTGACGACCTTGTACTCCTCGTTATCGTTCACTTCGTTGATGTTGGCCACGATGTACTTGAACGAGTCCGTGTTTCCGGCGATGGCCTGGAAGATGTTCTGGTCGTTTTCAACACCGAGAGCACGCATGAGCAGGACCACAGGAATGGCGGTGGTACCAGCGGTGCTGATTTTGACCATCAGCATACCGTCTCGTCGCTTTTCGACGGTGAGCGGTTTGCGCATACCGTCTTTTTGTGAGAAAATCTTGGCCACTTCTGTTTTCTTGGCGTAGCGCTTGTTGATTTCAACGGTCACTCGGTTAGGAGCGAGATCTTCCATCGAGATGAGCACGCGCTCCGTGCCGTTGATGATGAAGTAGCCGCCGGGGTCAAGAGGGTCTTCGCCCTTCTTGCGGAGAAGCTCATGCCAGGTGGTTTTGTCCTCGGCAGAGGTGGTTGGAGCGAGAACACGGTCGCCAGCGATGTGTTTGGCGTGAAGGTTGCAGCGCTCCGAGCGGACCATAATGGGCATGTTGCCGACGGCAACACCGGATTCGGTTGGTGATGGAACACCGTTGCGCTTGATGGTAAAGTCGATGGTCACTGGGGACATATAGGTCAACTTTCGGAGTCGGCACTCCATTGGTGTCGAAGGGTTGAGTGCACCGTTGGCTTCTTTGACGGTTGGTTGGCCGAGTTTGACATTCTTGAGGCGAATGACGATGTCTTGGTCGTGGACGTCGAGTTTGATGTAGCCACCTTCATCGTCGTCGAAATCTTCATCGGTGCCAACACGGATGTTGCGGATGATGCGCTCCATACGAGAGACGGTGTTCTCTGAAGCGGGGATACAGTCGTTGTAGGATGCCAACTGGTGGTTGACAAGGCTGCGTTCTTTGAAAAATGCTTGAATGATTTCCTGCATGATATCTCCTCCTCAGTTCCCCTCCACGATGAGCCGGTAGGCCACCGTCTGTCCGGCTGATGGGGATTGCCGAATCACCTTGAGCACGCGGTCAGCAATCCATCCGGCCGCCAACGGGGTGTGGTCGGGATCGGCCATGTGGGCTGCGGAGTCAGCGGCTTCTGCGAGTTCTTTGATGACTTGGACAACAGGGTCCGTAATGAGGATCTTTGGAAGGAGTTCCTTGGCAAGACGATCTTCGCCGGTCTCAGGGTCGGGTTGAACCATTTGCCAAGGGGCCAACTCTTCCATCTCGATGGCGAGTTGTTCTTCCGGAGAGATGTTTGCATCTCCAAGCAACTCTTGGTGAGGAACCAGTTCGTGGTTGAGCGCGTTGAAACGAGATGTGATTTCCGGACGGTCCATGTCGTCGACGGCTTTGGCCCGGATCGTGATTTTCGTGCTCTTTTTGGCTGCACGTCGTCGGGAGCCTTGTTCGGCGATAATCCGCATGGTGTTGACGAATTCTTCAGCGTCTTTGGAGATGCCAAGCGTAGAGGCGACATCGTCGTGAGACATGTTCTTGATGTCGGTCATGTTTCGGTCGGTGGCCAGTTTGTGAGCGTATTCTTCAGAGACGCCCAGTTCCATCAACCGCTTTTTCGTTGCACTCTTTACGACCATTTTTACACCCCGGATCGCCCACCCACACCAGACCGGTAGCGCATTCAGGCGGGCCCGACGGGGTTCGAACCCGCGACCATCGGATTAAAAGTCCGACGCTCTACCTGACTGAGCTACAGGCCCAATGTAGCAACTTGGGCTTTCTGTCCGACCTGCATGGCATTCTTATACATTTCGGGTCGGCCGTGACGGGACCGGCTCCGGAGAAGGCCTGCATCCCCCTCGAAGGCACCCCCTCATAAACATGCTCCAAGGAGGAAATTTCGGCCATTTTGGGTCCAATCACCACGCATAGCCTCATCAAAGAGTTCCGGCTCGTGGTGCTCATGGAGTGGCGCCAACCGTTTGACGCCACCCACGCCGAGCGGGAAATTCAACGCATGGATGCAGCGCCTCAAAGGGCGATGTGGACGGCCCCCAACGGCAGCCGATTTGACCTCACCGTCCCGCCCACCGTTTACCCTCCTCGAGAGGACACGGACCTTCTTGCTTCGGCGATCAGCGCTCAACGAATGCGCCCCGGGGTGCGCTGGCTGGAAATCGGCTGCGGATCGGGTGCACTGTCGCTCTACGCCGCTTCGCTCGGTTGCGACATCACTGCATGTGACGTCAACCCGATGGCGGTTGCCGCAACTCGAGCTCACCTCGAGGCTCTGGGCCTTGGAGGGCGAGTTCACGAAGGAGGACCGGGTCCAACCACCGACGGAACACCGGAGCAGTGGGGAGGCGATCGCCTGTACGACGTTGTGGTGTGGAACACGCCGTACCTCCCTTCAACGGTGCTTCAAGACGGTGCGTTGGGTCCGATGGAAGAGGCCGCACTGGTCGACACCGACGCTCAAGGTCTTGTTCAACGCCTCTTTTCGAGCGTGGCTGCGGGTCGATTGCTCACCCAAACAGGCGTTGCGTTCCTCACGGTTTCGTCGGTTGGGTTTGCCGACCGGGCCCAAACCTGGGCGTGGCTTGGTGGCCTGGCCGCTCGCACCGTCGCAACCATGCGGTTTGAGGACGGTGAGTCGTTGAGCGTCCTTGCCGTCTGGCGTCCATTTTCCCAAGCGCAAATCGTCCACCTTCCCGTGGTGAACAGCACCAACGACGAACTTCTGAAGGGCGATGCACCGATTGGAACAACGGTGCGAACGAACGAGCAAACCGCTGGGAGAGGGCGGCGTGGACGGACTTGGACCAATCAACCCGGTGCGATGATGGCGTCGTGGTTGGTCGGCGTTGACGCCGGCTCCAACCATCGCACCATCGACCAGCTTCGAGTCGGCGAAGGATTGCAAAGGATGATTCGGGCATGGTCCACGCTCCCACCCGACCGGATTCAGTTGAAATGGCCCAACGACCTTTACACCTGCTCCGAGGGAGGGCGGCCTCAAAAAGCCGGTGGGGTTCTGTTTGAAGGGGCCACCAAGGGGTCCCATCACCGCATGGTCTTGGGCTTGGGACTCAACCTTCAACACGCATTGACCACGGAGTTTGGCAGTTTGACCGATGTGGGCGTTTCCATCGATGCCGCACGGGTCCATTCTTGCGTCCACGGCATGGTTGCCTCACTGTTCGAAGTCGTGGCGGGCGTTCCCCTCCAGACCGCGGATGGTGAACGGATTGAGGAGTCGGTGCTCGAGGGCATTCGTGTCCTTGGGCCATTGTTCTATAGCGGCAAGAAGGCGACGGTCACCGGCCTCTCAGAGGCAGGAGGTTTGATCACCGCGGAAGGGAATGAGCCCATCGTAGACCCCGAGGACGTTGCATGGTCAGGCGTCTAATTCCGCGTCAAGCACCTCGTCGTCCTTCGTTGCTAAACGCTGGTAGACGCCCATGGCTAAAATCAACACACCCAGGGGCAGGAAAATCATGTCAAGCTTGGTCTTGCGCTCGATGTCGACCGAAATGGTCGCTGCGGTGTTTCGGGTGTCGATTTCGTAGCTGTAGAAACCGGATTCATCCACGGTCAGCGTCGCCACGTGGACCTCGTCCGCAGCAAGCACCGTCGTCGTGACGTTCAACACGTCGCCGGTGTCGTCCTTGAGTGAGACCCGCAAGACGGTTTCGTTCTCGACCTTGATCTCCAACCGAAACGAGTCGCCCTTCATCATGGATGCTCCGCTGGTGTAGGGCTCGTCTTCCGAGGCGTGCGCCACGGGGGTCACCCAACCGTGCATGAAGAGGCCTCCCAGGAGGACGGTGAGTCCTGTGAGGATGAACGCATCGCTCATCTTCATCTTTGGCGCCGTCCCGCCCGCTCCCATGGATGGGCCTTGGGTAATGAGCATTTGATGTCTACGGCCCCGTCCGATGAACCTCGAAGGGAGCATGCATTCAGCGGTTTCTTTTGGGCGGTTTTGCCAGACCGAGTCGTTCTCGGACGAGCCGGATTTTCCCGCTGGTCGTCAGCGTCGTGAATCCGTGCTTGTTCATGGCCTCCTNGCGAGCAAGGATTGCCCTGAACCGTTGCGCGTCTCGAAGGTCAACACGAACGATGGCGAGACCTGCGTGCGCATGAGCGGCGACGAGTTCGGTCGCTTCCTCTGAATCATCACGTTCGGACTGCGGTAGGAAATCCATCAAGCGAACCGGTCCCTCAGCGCCGATTTGTCGAGCGATGGTTTCGAGGATCTTCTCCGCTCCGGAGCGGTGGTCGAGATGCGCTGCGACAGCCAGGCCAATCCAACGACGCTTCTGTCGAAGCGCTTTGGACAATCGCTTGGTCATGGCCATCGCAGGTTGTTCTTCTTCATCATGTTTCATGCCACAGGGCGGGAATACCCTCAAATCGGGTCGCTGGCAGGATTCACCATGCAGGAGGGAGATGGAACTGAAACAGGCGATTTCGGACCAACCCCCCTTGAGGAATTGACGCAACAAGAGTCCTCCCTCTGGGCGCTGCTGAAGGTGTTGCTCAGCGGGAAAACCTTGCCTCATCTTGTGCTCATCGCTGTCCTCGCAGGTGCACTGCAGTGGGTTGCATCCAACGACGGGGAATCGTTGGCATCGTTTGGTTTTCTGTCGATGTCGGGCGGATATCTGCTCACCGGTCTCTTCTCGGGTCGTTCGACCGTTCAGCGTTGGATTCAACTTCCCGACGATGGCGATGCCGGGGAACTGAGTCGAGCAAAGCGGGTGCTCTTTTCGTTTCGAATCTGCCTGTTCCCGCTTGCCATGGCCGGGTTGACCTTTGGTTTCCTGACGGCTCTTGTGGGCGAGCAGGGGGCTTTGGGCGACCAGACTTCGGCCTTGCCTTGGCTCCTCTCCTCGTGTTTTGTGGTCTGGGCCGTCGTTCAGGGCCGTGCGTTTGGACGCTACATCGCCACGGTGTCTGCTGCGAGATTACCGGTCAAGGACGAACGAGTCCCGGGCCACCTTCTCAGGTCCGCCGTGCCAACCTTGCTTCTCCTGTTCGCCGTGACCACCGCCGTGGTGGCTGTGTTCACCTTGATGACTGGACAAAGCCTCACGCTCACCGGATTGATGGTCGACAATGCGGTGCTTTACGCCGCCGTTGCTGGGCTGTTCGCCTTGGCTTGGCGTCGTTCCAAGGAGGCCATGCTGAGCGCCTCCGTTCGCTCGGACTTCCACGCCTTCTCCAAGCGCTGGATGTTTCTGACCCAACTCCTGATCACGTGGCACCTCGTGACCGTCTGGCGACACTGGGCCATCACGCCCAGCCTTGGGGTCCAACTCGCTGAGGAATTTCTTCTGATGATGTTCACCGTGGTGATGGCGATCTGGGGGTTGACCTCAAAATCGTACCGCTCGCCTCTGAAAATGGTCAACGCCAACAACGCTTTGCCGATGGGTCTGGCGTTTGGCTACGCCTACGCCGGCAGTGTTGCAATGCTGACCGTTGTCCTCAACAACGTTGAGAACGTGTTGATGCTCGGGCACGTCGTCGTCATCCTGACGTTCCTTTGGCTGCAACCTCGAACCCTTCTGTCCACCATGGGTGTGGCAGCGACCAGCGAGCGCATCCAGGAAGTGGTTGATTCTGCTGTTCCCGCTTCCGAGCCAGCACCGTTTTCGCACGACGAACACGAGGTTAACCCCGAGGATTCTGTGTCGGAGGTTGAGCCAACGGACCAACCCAATTCGGTGGAGGCTGAACCAACGCCTGCCGACGGGTCGGAACCCATCGGTGAGGAAGTTGCGTGGGCTGAACCCGAGGTACTCGCCTCGGACGTCGACTGGGACGACGACATCGAACTTGTGGACTAGCTGGGGCGGATGCCGGACAGCAGACTCACAACGCGGATGGTGTCGACAAGGTCTTCGCTGACCCGGGCTCCGAGGATGACCTGAGCGTCGGCGTCCAGTGCGCTGGTGAAAAGGTCCGCAACAGCGTCCACTTGACCGATGGTCATGCCCAAGCCTCCTTCAACCTGAATGAGACAGCCTTTGGCCCCGCCCACATCCATGGCGGCAAGCGGTGCTTTCAGAGCGGCTTCGAGAACACCTCGTGGGTCATCGGGCCGGCCAACGCCCACCAACATCGTCGCTTCGCCGGTCTGGTCGACGATGGCCCGCAAGTCCATCAAATCGAGGTTGATCAGGCCCATTCGCATCAGTGTCCGGACCAATCCGTCCACCAGATCTTCGATCCATTCCGCACCCATTTGCCAAAGTTGGCCTTTCTCCCGAGCCTGACGAGCAAGACGGTCCAGCGACAGCCTGACGGTCACGTGCGCCGTTGATTCGAGGCGGTTCAAACCTTCCAAGGCGATGTCCATCCGTGTGGTCTGCTGTTCGAAAGGGAGTGCGGCCACCGCCAACACGACGGCCCCTGATTGTCGGGCCTGGCGAGCGAACTCGTGAGCAGCCCCCGTCCCAACGCCTCCGCCGAGTCCAGTGAGCAAAATCACCAGTTCAGTGGTGTCCAACAATCGGTTGGTCAGGGTGTTAAGGCCTCTCATGCGTTGCTCAGCGAGAGGAGGCAAGGCAGCGCAACCGACGCTGTCAAGGGCGTGTCCGAGTCGAAGAACGTGCACGTCTTCGCCCGTTTTGAAACTGGAATCGTCGGCATCGATGAGAACGAGGTGAGCACTGCCCTGGCACTTCTGATGGGCTCGATGGGCCCAAGCACAACCGATGCCGCCCACTCCAGCGACGAGAATGGTGGACGGGTCCATGTCGCCAACGGTGCGTGGCATCTCCATGAACTTTGGTGTGGTTGTTCAGTCGATGTAGCGCAGGTAGCGGCGACGGGCATCCCGTGCCCAGGCGTTGTCGGGTTCGATGGCGAGCACGCGGTCGTAATATTCCACGGCGGTCTGGAATTCAGAGAGGTGTCGGCCGTAGAGGTGGCCGAGGTTCGAGAGAACCGGCACGCAGTCCTCATCTTCTTCAAGCATGGCAAGCAGCATTTCTTCCGATTTGCCGAGCGCACCTCGCAGCATCAGGTCCTCCGCTTCGTCCAACCGGGCGAGTTGTTCGTCGCTCAGGTTGTAGGTGTTGTCAAAGGCGTGATTTCCCATCGTGCTCGTTCAACCCTGCGAGGTGAGATTTCAAGAAGTCTTCTACCTAAATTTTGGTGTTTTTCTAACATGATAAATAGGGGGCCGAAAATCTCTCAAAAAAGCAACACTGCGCCGCATCGGAAGTGAGGTTTTGCTGGTAATGTTTAAGGGGTCCTTACGGGTCGGTTCAAGTGTAAGGGTGAGGCCGTGCAGAAATTATCTCTGACTTGGCGCAGCATGGTGTTAACCATGGTCGGCACGTTGCTGCTTCTCCCCGTCCTGGCTTCCTCGTATCACGGCGGCATCGGTGGGCCGCAAACCCATCAGGGCTCGACCGGTCAGGTGGACATTGATGACGTGGCCAAATCGGGTTGCCTCTGCCACAACGAGGTAGCGGACAACTCGGTTCAAGTTATTTTGGACGACGTGCCGTACGCCTGGGCAGCAGGTGAGACCTACACCTTCCAGCTTCAACTCATTGGCGGTCCTGCGGCCACCGGCACCTACACGGCAGGATTCTCCATGCGCGTCTCGCTGGGCACCCTCGCCAGCGACGAAGGCCAGAATTGGGAAATCGACGGTGCACTGGACGAACAAACACTCACCCACACCGAGGCCTCTGCAGCCAACGGGGACCGAGCGTGGGTGCTGACGTGGACGGCGCCCGAGGAAGGCTCGGGAACCGTCAACTTCTGGATCGTCGGCAACTCGGTGAACGGCGACCAAATTCCCGGTGTCGAAGACCGATGGAATCAACTGAACTTTGCGCTCAACGAAGGTGGTGAGTCGTCCGCCGCCATGGGCACACGTACGCTCTTCGCTGGCGACGGCAACGTGAGTCCACCCGAGCCACAACACCACGGCATCGACCTGCATCACATGGGGGCAAAACTTCGAGCGCACTGGCTCGGCCTCCTTGGGTTTGGTGCTGTCATCGGCGTGGTCATCTTCGCTGGACTTCTCCTGCGCTATGGATTCTCAACTTCCTACAAGGGACGCAGCAACCAACTGCGCCTGAGGTACAAGTTGATGCGACGAGGTGATCAATGATGGACGACACAATCACGACCTTGCTTCGAGGTGTAGCAGACGGCAGCATTCCCGTTGCCGACGCTCGAACCGCCCTGGAAGGTGCTGAACTGACCGAGGAAGAAATGTCCACGGCCATCGACCACGGCGTGTTCAACGTTGCCGAACCGGGGACCATCGTCAGTGCGTCCCTCGCTCCTTCGGGTGCATCCTACCTCACCATGTTTTTCCTTGCTTGGGGTCTGTTCTGGATTTGCTACTGGAGTTTCTCGATGATTTACGGCCTCGCAAAGGGCTGGGACCAGCAACAACTCTCGTTCCATCTGGCGATGACCATGACCACCGTGATCATGATTGGCATCATTTACCTGAAGTACATTCTTCCCGACACCATCATCGTCAAGCATGCTCAAAACAAATTCATACCCGAACACCAGAAGGACTGGCGGGAGTACAAGTGGTGATGCATCGTGGCACGTGAATACGAACTCAAGCCAGCACCGTCCGATGCTGGCGATGCCGCAGGGGCCTCAACGACGTCCATCAACCGTCGTCAGTTTCTCCGCTACGGCTTCAACACCGCTGCGGGTGTGCTGACCGCTTCATTGGGCATGCTCGGCTTCGCCGCCATTCTTCTCCCGCCCGGTGGCGGCGGAGGCGGCGACATGGCCGTTCAATTTTGGGCCAAAGGCCGTGAGGACGAAGCCTGGTACGGTGCCAAGCACTTGCAACCCATGACCAAATCCGACTTCGTGGCCGAAGCAGCAACCTCGAGCACCGGAACCGCTGGGGCAGCCGGCGTTTGGAACGGCGTGCCCGTTGTGGTGAACTACGTGGCGCACTCAAAGTACGCTGGAACCCCAGAATCCAACGGAAAAGCGCGGTTTCAATTCATGGAAGGGTACGACGAGACCGGCAAGTACGTTGGGCACTTCGAGGACCTTGCCGAACTTGACCCTCGTCTCATGCCCTCGGACGATTTGGTGATGGCGTTTGGTCGATGCACCCACCTTTGCTGCATCCCCGGCTGGCAACTCGTCTCCAATTCGTTCACNGAAGATTCGTGGACGCCGGGCGGTGGNGACGANGGCGGCACCAAGATGTTCTGCATCTGTCACTCCTCCCGCTTTGATCCGACCGCCTTGGAGATGAACACCAACCGTAACCGTTCCAACGGTGCCACCTTCAACTACGCCGGTATCCGACGTGCCGGCGGACCGGCACCCGTCGGGTTGCCCATCATTCCCATTCAACTGAACGGTGACGTTCTCGAAGGTTTGCCAGACTACCTGGACTGGTACACGTACTGCGATTGAGGTGTTCACATGACAACGATGTTTTGGATTCTGTGGTTTTTCATCGCCTTCCTGGTCCTGCTGGTGGCGTTTACGCTCCGCAAAGAAAACGAGGAAATGCCTCGCCGTGACATTCTTCGGGCGGTCGAATCGACCGGAAAGATGGGCGTGGCGGAACGCTCCTTCCTCTGGGTCTTCTCGTGGCTCGACACTCGATTCCGACTGCAAGACTACTGGAACATGTCCAAAGGCGCCTACTACAACATGCATCGACAGATGCCGCTCACCCACGCCGAGAAGTACAAACTTCGCATCATTTGGTACTGGTACCCCCTCTACTGCCTTGGAGGCATCTCCTTCCTTTCGTTCATCATTCTCGTGATCACCGGAACCGTGCTGGGCATCTACTACGTGCCCGGTGGCGAAGGCGATCCTTCACCCGCCTACGCCAGCATGCAGTACATCATGACCCAGCTCCCCTTCGGCTACATTCTGCGAGCCGTCCACCATTGGACAACGCACTTCATGGTCGCCAGCGTGTTCCTCCACATGTGCCGTGTGTACTTCACCGGTGCTTACCGCAACCCACGTGAACTCAACTGGCTCATCGGTGTGGCCCTGATGGCTCTGACCATCGTCTTTGGCTACTCGGGCTACCTGCTGCCTTGGGACAGCCTTGCCTACGGTGCAGCCATCATCGGCATCAACCTTGCCAACTCCAGCCCACTCATCGGCAAGTACATCGCAACCCTGCTGTTTGCAGGCTCTGAGTTGACGCCGCTGACGGTTACTCGAATGTACTTCATTCACGTGTTCATCTTACCGGTGATCGTCACCACGCTGATCATCATTCACCTGTTCATCGTATGGGTACAAGGTATTGCGGAACCGCATTGATACGGAGGGAAGAAAATGGGACTGATTGACAACTTTGGTAGAGTCGCCTCCATGTACATGGAGGAAAAAGAAAACCTTCAGAAGGCCGAGGAAAAGCGAAAGCGAACTCGAACAGGTCACGGATTTTGGCCGCACGAGGTGCTGCGCGACAGCATCATCTTTGCATCGATGCTCTCGATCTTGCTGTTTTACGCCTGGCTGATTCCACCGCCGCTCCACGGTGCAGCCGACCCGTATGCGCAAGCAGGGTTCGTGTTCCCGGACTGGTACGTGCTGTTTTCGTACGGTTATTTGCGATGGGGCGAATACCTGCCTCAGTTCGTCGTGCCCACAGGGTTCATCGGCGACATCGTCGGCCAGCCCATGTTCCCGTGGAACGCTGCTTGGTGGGGCGCCGCTCTGACCGGCATTCCCGTCGGTATCCTCGCTCTCCCACCGTTCCTCGGCGGTCGTGAGAAGCGACCGGTTGAGGACCCTTGGTTCGCCGCCGCCGGTGCCGTTTACCTTGCTCACATCTGGTTCATCTCGGTGTTTTCGATCAACATCTTCCTGGAACTGTACGGGAAAAACCGCTCCGACTTCTGCAAGTTGGACTCTCACGGGGATCTCCTGTGCGGAACGCGGGAACCGTGGATTGCGGAGGTGTTCAACTCGATACCGTGGGTGATGACGGGCGTGCTGATGTGGATTTGCATCTACTTCATCGGACGGGGCTTGCTCATTCGAGCGTGGGGTGCAGGGTTCACCGTTGCGAAGAGCCGTCAACTCCTCGTGGGGGCTCTCATCCTTTCATCCGCCGCCACCGTGGCCACCTTTGACACGTACGACAAAGGCTTCTGGGACGCCCGGGGTTTGCTGACCATCAAAGATTACGGCGAGCTCGAGGCCATGCGCACGCAACCAAGCGATGTCCATGTCCACGACGTCAACGAGTTCACCGACGACCGTGGATGGTCCGAGAGCGGCGTGGTTCCTACCTCGGCATGGCTGAATTGGAACATCTACCAGCCGGCTCGCTACATCATCACCGATTTCAACGACGCGAACGGGCATCAAGACCCCGAAGTCGGCGACAACGCTGCGACCGAGAACAACGTGTTCAACGGAGGAGATGGATTCTCCGCGACCGGTTTCTTCACCATCACCGACTTCACCGAACACGCTGAAGACGGCCACCCTGAATCCGTCGAAACAATCACCACGGACCTGTCCTGCGAGTACCGCTCCAGCGAGCGAAAAATCAACGATGTCTCAACGCAAACCATGGTCGCTACGACCCTGACGGTGACCGACGCCTCCGGTAAGGAAGTCGTTTCGTTTGCCGACTGCGCTGGTGCCACGGTGGAACTGGCCGTTGGAACGTACGACTACACCTACGAGGTGGTCGTTTCGGGTGCCTTGGCGCTCAATCAGAGCATCACCACCGAAACCTCGTTGGCCATCGCAGCCTATCAACCGCTGCTGATCTGGGACGACGACGCACCTGCTGGTCTTGCAGGCCACACCGTGAACCTCAGCAACACGGAGGAGATGGCGCTTGGAGCCGGTGCTTACTCGTACATTGAGAACCCGAGTTATCACCAGAACCCAAAGTCGCTTGACGCCAAGCTGACGTACGCCATGTTCATACCGTGCGTGACCTTTGGTGCGCTGGTCTTCGTTTTGCTTCGCTACATGGCTCGTGGCTACGAGTTTGAGATGAACAAGTGCTACGGCTGTGACCTGTGCGACGATGCGTGCCCTGTTCGACTGTTCAACGGCGGCGACAAGCTCAACATCATTTACAATTCGTGGAACAACGAAGACGACGGTGTCCCGCTCTACTCCTGTCTGACGTGCACGGCGTGCACCAACGCCTGTCCGCAACTGGTGAACTACGACTCGTACGTCGACATCCGCCGCTCGCTGATCGTCGGTGGTCCTCAAGCAGAGATTCCCCACACGGTTTTGCAAGCGGTGCTCAACGCCGAGGCCGACGAAGCTGCAGACGTTGACTTCATCGCCACCGAAGACTACCCCATCGCCTCCAACATCGGCTACTACCCAGGCTGCGTTGACTACCTCGACCAAGAAATGGTGTTCTCCCACGTCAACGAAGGCACGATGGACCTTGGCGACACCACAACCGCCGCCTTCACGCTCTTCGAAGAGATGGGCACCGATGTGGCCTACCTCGGTCGAGACTTCCTCAAGTGCTGCGGCCACGACCAGAAGTGGCAGGGCCTCGACGAGGTCTTTGAGAAGCTCAAGGCCTACAACCAGCGAAAGATCAACGAATCCGGCATCGACACCCTCGTTTCGTCGTGCGCTGAGTGCTTCCGAACCTTTGCTCGCGACTACGAACTCGACGACGTCAAGGTCATGCACACCACGGAATTCCTCATCGAGCAGGGCTTTGACATGAACCTCAAGTCCGAAGAGACCACGGTGACCTACCACGACCCGTGTCGTCTTGGCCGCCAGATGGGCATCTACGACGAGCCTCGAGACCTCATCAACGCCGTTGACGGCGTTGAGATTGTTGAGATGGAGCACAGCGGCGAAGACGCCATGTGCTGCGGTGTGTCAAGCATGATGTCCTGCAACGAGAACGCTCGCTCCCTGCGTGTCACTCGCATGGAAGAAGTTCGCGCCACCGGGGCCGACACGATGCTGACCTCGTGCCCCAAGTGCGTCTCGCACTTCGAGTGCCTGAAGTTCGAAGGCGACGAAGCCTACGCCGACATCGAGATCCTCGACGTTGTGTCCTTCCTCGCTCGCCAAGTCAACGAACAGAAGTCTCAACTCGGTGCTGAAACCACCGTGGGCGAGACCGCTGAAGCCTGAATTGAGCCGCCCGTTCATCGTCTGGGTCGGGACTGAGTCAACCACAGCGTGGTTGTTGTTGCTCGCCACCATGTGTGGTTTTACTGAATTCGGTTGAACAACCTCCCAGCTCAATCAACACGACATAAGACCATCAATCCGGACCATTATTTGGTTTGCTGGATTCTTCAAGCCATCCGCACATCATCGCAACCGGCACACCAACGACGCACCACGATACCATCGGAAGCATGGCGTGGAAATTGTGAGCATCCTGCCACTCAATGATTAATTCGTGAGCTTCCGGCCCAGACACATCCAACGCAACGTTCGCATCAGGGAGCGTTCCGATGTTGTACAACAGAGCGAACGAGTACACGAAAATAAGTACCAAATTCAATGCAACCGACCAATAAACAAAGGACACCGCTGTGTCTTTAACGTGTCTCTTTTCGTCGTGCCTCGCTGACACCATGAAATAGAAAACCAGCGGGCAGACCATCAAAAAGTGCCACATGGTTGCTCGTGTTTCAAAAAACGGACCCTGCGGCTCAAACTGCCCAGTGTAATCTCCGACGAAATCGTATTGATAGTTGGCGTATTCCTTACAGTCAACCATCCATGCCGGTTCGTCGTAAAAATGTCCTTCGAAACTTCTGTAGCACAGATCAGAAGGTCCCGGAAGAGCGTGAGCACCAACGATTGGTAAAATAAAGAACAGCCCTAACGTTGTGTATCTCAACCATTTCACGGCGACGGGTAGATTGTTTCGCATACGCGTCTTGAACGGTACGTTTGTGATCCCTTGATAGGGAACAAACTCGCTCTTCAGTGGCTGTGTTGTGTGTTCGTGCCGGGTAGAATCATCGTCGGTGACGATGACTTTTTTTTGATGCCAACCCAGACGTCGGTGAAAATTGAGATAACTATTGGTAAAGAACAGCAAGAAAGCGAAGAGGAAGGGTGGCAAAATGCACGTGAGGAATATCTCCGTCATCGCATTCTCGATGTCTTCATGCGTGAACACAGGTGGGAATCCTATCTGGTCTGAATTAAATTATCCCCTGCACCATCGCCATCGAAATTTTATCTTGAACGATCGGTTGTTTCACGACATCGGCTACCAATCGGCGTCCTGTTGAACACGACATGGATTATGCTCAGACCGTGTCCGAAGTTTGGTTTTCATCGTCGTCTTCGTCGTTCATGCCAACGATCTCGTAGTTGGACGGGAAGAGGGCGACGGCCACACCAGCGAGAAGAGCGAGGAAGCCCCAGTTAAAGCGCTGCTGGACGAAGAGGAGTTCCAGGGCGAGGACGCAAAGAAGCAACCCACCGATGTTGGACGTCCAGACCAGCGTCTTGAATGTTGACAGCGACACGCCTTGTGTGCCGGGTTTTCGGTACGGGCCAAATTCGCCTCCAAAGCGCTGTGCGGTTGGGTCTTTTCCTTTCTTTGACATATCGTTCACCTCATCGGTCGATCATTGCGATGGCGTCGGTCGGGCATGCGAGCACGCAAAGGCGGCATCCAGTGCACGCATCTCGGATGATCTTCGCCTTGCGGTTGCTCTCAACCGACATCAGAGGACTGATCACGTCCACGTGGTAGAGTTCAATGGCGTCGTCGTCGCAGACGATGGTGCACTGGTCGCAACCGATGCATTTCCGTTCTTCAACGAAGGCGACCGTGCCTTCACCGCCTTTGGTGCTGGCGCGCTGTTCACCGCGCTGCCGGTTGAGCGCCGTTCGAATCTTCAGCGCTTCCTGAGCACGGCGCTTGCGCAGCTCGTCAGCACCGGTCATGGATAAACCTCCTGCGTAGGTTCCCCTTCAAACTTGGCAACGCACAGGTTCACGAGGAGGTCGCCAAAACAGTAGAACGCACCGACGAGGAGCGGTGGATTCCATGCCGTTAGACCCGTCCATGGCACCTCCGATGCCCATGTCCAGTTGTTCAAGTGGGTGCCCCACAATTCCATGGCGAGGGCCGCCCACGCCATGGCGGCGTAGAGCCGAGGTTGCGGTCCCCACTGCGTGAATCCGAGAACGAGCACCAACAGAAACACACCCGAAGTGTCGCCGCCGGTGTACACCCCGTAGGCGACCAGCGGAACAAACGGGAACAAGGCGGGCATGGCCCAGCGGGGGTCCATCAAGGACGCCCCTCTTCGTCCCAAATCAAACAGGAAATAATGCCCTGCTGGGACAAACAACGGCATCAGGCCTCTCTGGTATTCGTAAATGTGCCAAACCTCCGAGAAAAACAACTCCATCGGTGTGGCCAATGCCACCACGGCGATCATCTCGATGCGCTCTTTTCGGTCCGCTCGGGCAAAGATGGCGATGAAAACACCCCAACACCAAACGTTGACGGGCCATTCCGCCGCACCGTCCGGCAGTAGATTGCCGGCACCGGTTGCGGAAATCCACAAACCCACGGCGATGGTTGAGATGTACAACCACACCCGCTGGCTCATGGTTGGCCGAGGGACCCCCGGTTTTCATGTTGTTGTGTTGTGCAGGTTCAGGACTGCCAGGCTGCTGCCTCGGCACCCATGGCGATCATGCTCAATTCGGCGACCAGCGCATGCCAGCTGTGCGCCTCTTCGATGTACGGGTTGTCACGGTCAGCGTAGTTCTCAAAACGAGCGCTTGGAGAATTGAGGTTGTCCATGTCGGATTTCTTTGCATTGATGCGGTAAAACCAGGAGGCTGCTTCGCCATCAACCAGGTACACCACCGGCTCCAACGTCTCGCCTTCTTCGGTTCTGAGCGCAGTTGGAATGCCTTCCTGAATCAGAAAGTTTTCGACATCGGCACCGCCTTTGGCGTACCGAAGTCTGTTCGCTTTTCGATTGGACAGGTTGAGGATTTGGCTTCCTGCGGTCAGCATCATAACGCCGAGACCGTAGGTGCCGCTGTCGTTTTTGAAGACCACCGTTGGCTCACGCTCGATGCCCAGCGAACGATATTTGATGCGCAAACCGTCAAGGAATTCGTCGATCTCCTCAGCAAGTTTGGTTCGGCACGCCTGTTCGGTCAGGCATTTGTTTTCTGAAACAAACCAATCCGGCATCAGGTGCCAAGCATCGATGCCGATGAGGTCCGCCATTTCTTCAATGTAGGGTTTCAGAGCTTCGTAATGTTGTGATTTTCGTCGTCGATGCCATCCCATGTGGGGGGGTGGGGTGATGTTCGTGCTGCCCACGCCCGGAATCGTACCGTCGGTCAAGTCGTTGTTGAGCAGGATGAGGTCAGGAACCATCCCGTCCACCGTCAGAACATCGTTTTCGTCCAAATTGACTTCGTCGAGCATNAACGGTCCGGAGATACCGCTGACGGATCTCAGTCCGTTCAAATCGGGCGAACCAACCGTGCATTTGTACTCAGATTGTTCAATGATGGCTTTGATGGTGGCGATGTTTTCAACGTAGCCTTGGTTGCGCGTGTGGCTTTCAGGGTAGATGTGAACCCACGTGCAGTCGGGCTGCGAACGCTGGACATGGTCTTTGAACAGGGCGGAAAGTTCGTTCAATGTCTCCTTGGCAACGTTGTTGAAACCGGCCGGGAAGTGGTTGGCATCCACCACACCAACCTTCCAACCTGCGTCTCGGACATCCACGCTGCCGTAAATCGGGATGGGGACTTCTTTCCGCTTTGCCTTCATCCAAGCCGTAATCTCCTCGCGCTTTTCTTCGAGCGCTTGGTTGTGGTCTCGCAAGTTCATCTTCAGATCACCTCCGCAAGGAGCGCATCGATGGATTTTGAGGCCTTGGTGTGTCCATCGTCGTTCAGGTGCAGGGCTTCGAACAACCCCAGCCCCAACGCCAATTCTTCCTGACCTTCCAAAACAGCGGCCCAGGGCCGAAAGTGGTCCATCAATTCTTCAATCTGCGAGCGGCGCTCTCCTAAAAATCGTTCCAACATGCTGGGAGAGGTTGCCCGACCCGCTGGGAGTTTTGGTCGCCGCACAATTTCTGCTGGGAGTTTGGTCAGCTCTGCCGCCTTGCGCAGAGCCGCCTTTTCCTCCCGTCCATCGCTTCGTTTCCATTCGTTTGGCAGCGCGTAAGCGGCGGAGCGATGCGCTTTGCCGAGGAACGGAACCCGCACTTCCAGAGAGTGCGCCATTGAATGACGGTCGACCAGTCGAAGTTGGAAGTTGCTCAACTGGCCGTGCTCGAGTTCGAAATTGAGCATTGTTTGGAGGTTTGATGCCACACGGGATGGTTCGTGCGCAGAGGCGTACCAACCGTCCTCTCCGCTGAGTTCCCCTGAACGGAGCGATGTCCGCAAGCGTTCGGGCAGCGCGTCAATTCTACGATTCAGGACCCTGGCGTGGTCCTTCAGTCCACCGTACCTCGGATACCCGGCGTGCAACTCGTCAGCACCTTGACCGCACAGACCGACCTTGACGTGCCTCGACATGTGCTCGAACAGTGGATGGAAAAACATGACCGTGACGTCCGCATCTTCACCGTGCCAGGCCAACGACGGCAGTCGCTTCTCGAACGCTTCGTCCTCCAACACGTGCTGGTGATGGACAAGGTCGTGGTGAGAAGCAACAACCTCTGCCGCCTTCCAGTCGGGGTTGTCCTCGTTTTCCGCCACCGTCCAGCACTCCGGCACGGGTTGATGGGCCCGCTCGGCCGCTTCGTGGGCGACAGCGGCGACCAAACTGGAATCCAATCCGCCCGAGAGGACGATTCCTACCGGGACATCAGCCATCAACCGCTGTTGGACGCCCTCAACAAAGGATTCGAGCAAGGCCGATGCCTGCGTATCGGGGTTCCAGGACCCCGATGGGGTCAACGCCTGTCGTTCGATGTTGGCCACGTCCAAGAGCACGGGGCTGCCCGAGTCGGTGAGCGTCCACCGTTCGACCGTCCCCGGTCTGACCTGTTGAACCCCCTTCAGCAACGTGGTTCCGTCGAGCGGGTACTCCCAGACCAATCGTGCGGCCATCGCTACGTCGTCGAGGACGGGTCGGTGAGCTTCATGCGCTTGGAACGCTTTGATTTCGCTGGCGAACATCAACGAGTCCTCGACCGTCGTTCGGACGAGCGGTTTGATGCCCATGGGGTCTCTGGCCAGGATGAGTTCCTGCGTTGCAGGATTCCACAGCGCAATGGCGTACATTCCATCAAGGTTTGAGAGCCAAGAAGCGTGCTCCCTTGCCGTCAGCGTCGTGTGTGCGGTGACTGCGCTTCGATGAACCGCCAAAACGGCTTCAGTGTCTCCCGCCGTCGAAAAGGGATAGGTTGTGTGAAGACGACGAAGTTGGCGGTGGTTGTAGATCTCACCGTTCATGACCACCACCGTGCCGTCAGGATCCTGCATGGGCTGCTGACTTGATTCAAGGTCAACGATTGAAAGGCGTGCGTGAGCGAATCCGACCTGCTCGTCCATCCAAACATCGTTTTCATCGGGGCCGCGATGAGCCTGCAACCGATTCATTCGGTGGAGCACACCGGCATCGGGGTGACCAAGGACACCCGCAATGCCGCACATGGTTTAGAACGGGAGCCACCGCTTTTTCAATGGATGTTCAAATCTTGACGATTTGTTTACCAAAGTGGATAGCGGAACATGACCACAACGAGCAGGACGATGGCCACGGCAAAGGCCATTCCGTAGGCGATTTGGGGTGGGTCCGTCTTGGCGGGTTCGTCTGCCATGGTTCTTCCTCGTCCAAAGGACAGCAACCCCCCATTTCAACGTATTGAACCACGTGGCTGGGAATCGCACGTTCACGCCATCACGAGAACGAACGGTTCGAGGAGCAGCACCAGCGCCAACGGGATCAACAGCATGGTCGCATTGTCGTCAATGTACGTCAAGCGGGGCCACTCGGCCAGCATGCAAACCGGGGCGAGCAAAAACGCCATCCACATAGGTGTTCCGAACAACACGGACGAAGCAAGCCAGATGAGAAGCAGGAACAGGGTGGCGTAAATCATGACCTGTCGGTCCTCAACGCCTTTCCGTCGAAGTTCTCCCATCAGCGGGTCGCCGAAGGAGAGCGATGCGATGAGGGGCCAAGCGTAGGCCTCGTGCGGTACGAGGAGCAAGACGAAGCCAACGCCGACGGCGCCCCATGCGAGGGCAGAGACTTGGTTTGCTTCGTAATCTCGCTGTCCGAAAACGGTGAGTCCCATTCGCAGTCGAAGCCCTTCCAACACCAGCGCCAACAGGACCACGCCAGCGACAACCTGGGGCAGCTCGATTCCCAATCCGTCGGCGAGGCTGTCTCCGAGCTCGAAGTAGAGGTACGGAATGCCGATCATGCCAAGGTGGACGCCCCGCCGCAACAGATGACCTCGCATTCCACCCACGGACGTGTCGACCGGGTTGGTCATTTCCACTTGGCCACTCATCTCAATCGCCTTGAAGTTGTTTCAAAGCATCTTCAATATCAATGGTGCCCTCACACAGACCGTCCAGAACGGTGTTGTACGACGGATGGAGCACAAGCCGCCGCTCGTGCTGACCGAGCAAACGTTCCCGCATCCTCGCCCGTTGTGCCCTTCCGGAACTCTCGAGCGAGAGAAGTGCGCTTGCGGCCTCAGCGACACCCAAGCCCTTGAGGCCGGAGGTCAGCAGCACGGCCGGGGCATCGTCGTCGGCCAGGGCGTAGGACTCTCGCAGTTCGCCTGCGTGTCGCTCGGCCCCGTCCAAATCGGCTTTGTTGACCAGAACGATGTCAGCAAGTTCGAGCAAGCCCGCTTTTTCAGCTTGAATCCCGTCGCCTCTTGCCGGCCCTTCCACCACCACGATTCGGTCGGCAACGGCAGCGCAGCGCAACTCAGCTTGACCCGAGCCAACCGTCTCAATGAGCACGCGCTCCCATCCGCACGCCAGCAAGAACGAGGCCATGTCTTCGACGATGAGCGGTACACTCCCGGAAGACGACCGAGTCGCAATCGAGCGGACGTACACGCGTTCGTTGATGTCCGGATTGTCCACCGACGACATCCGAACGCGGTCCCCCAGCAATGCCCCACCTGTGCGTGGTGAACTCGGGTCGACCGCGAGCAGGGCTACGCTGATTCCGGCACCCGCCCACTGCGTCATGAGCGCGTCCACCAGAACCGATTTACCGACGCCAGGAGCGCCCGTGATGNCCATCGTGGACCAGNCGTCTCCGCGAGCCACGTCATCCAAATCAAGGTCGGACAACGAGACGGCACCGTTTTCAATCTTTGAAAGCAAACGAGCCATTGCTCGGCGGTCGCCCTCGTTGGCTTGTCGAAGTTCGTCCGTCATCGCCGTCGCCCCGTTTATGCGGAGGATTCCCAACGCCATTCACTGCCTTGGCCCACACCCGCGTCGTCCATGGCGGCTGCCTGTTGAATGAACTCGAGAATCTCCGAAGTGGGTGTCCCCGGGCCGAAGACGGCGCGTATCCCGACGGCGTGAAGCGCTCCGCGATCCTCATTGGGAATGATGCCTCCACCGAAGACAATCACGTCGTCAAGGCCGGCCTCAACGAGTTTGGAGCAGACCTGTGGAAAGAGGTGGGCGTGCGCGCCGGAGAGCGACGACAGCCCGAGAAATCGGGCATCCTCGTCCCGAACCGTGTCCACGATTTGCTGAGATGTTCGACGCAGACCGGTGTAAATCACTTCGTGTCCTGCGTCTCGAAGGGCGCGGGCCACCACCTTCGCACCACGGTCGTGGCCGTCGAGCCCGGGTTTGGCAACGACGATGCGCAGGGGTTGTTCCATGAACCTCCCACGGGGCTTCTCCTATGAAAAAACCTGTGCGACCGAGGAAGGATCATTCCAACGTCGAGAGGATGAGGTCCACGGTGGCTTTGGCCGAGTTGAGGACGCCGGGTAGACCTGCGCCCGGGTGCGTGCCTGCCCCGACCAAGTACAGGTTTGGAATCGCAGGGTCTTGGTTGGACGGACGGAAGTAAGCGCTCTGCGTGAGTTTTGGTGCAACGGAAAAGGCTGAACCTTTGTACGCTGCCAGTTCGCGCTCAAACGTCTTCGGTGTGATGTGTCGCCGTGTAGCGATGTGGTTTCTCAAGTCCGGCATTTCGACCTCCAACGCTTCGATGATCCGATCCCCGTATTCTTCGGCTAGGGTGTCCCAGTCCACGTCGGCTCTGCCCAGGTGAGGTACGGGTGCGAGGACGTAGGCGGCGCTGCACCCTTCAGGGGCGAGGCTCGGGTCGGTCACGGTTGGAACGTGCAGGTACAAACTGAAATCCTCGGGCAGTTCGTTGCCCTTGAAAATCTCGTCGAGCAATCCCTTGTAGCGAGGCCCGAACAAGATGGTGTGGTGGGCCACATCCTCGTAAGCGATGTCGGTCCCAAAATAGAGGACAAACAACGACATGGACCAGTCCATTTTTTCGAGTTTCTTTGCTCGTTTTTGAGCCGCTTTGGACGAGGCGTACAGGTGCTTGTACGTGTGGTGCACATCTGCGTTGGAGACCACCATGTCGAAGCGCTCCTGCCCGCCCGTTCCGTCCTTGACAACGTGCTGAGCATCGGGGCCAGCACCCTCCACCTCGATGGATTCAACAGGGGTTGAGAGGCGAAGTTCTCCGCCCAATTCTTCGAAGAGTTTGACGAGTGTTCTCACCAAAGCGTGGGTTCCTCCCTCTGGAAAATACACGCCCCATTCTCGTTCGAGGAAATGAATCAGGGTGTAAATCGATGAGGTCTGGAACGGGTTGCCACCGACGAGAAGCGAGTGGAAACTGAGCGCTTGTCGCAGGTGGTCGTCCTTGACGTACTTTGCCACGGTGGTGTAGACCGAGCGGTCGGCTCGAAGTTTCATCAGGGCGGGTGAGACGGCCACCATGTCTGAAAACTTGAGGAACGGGCGGTCGGCGAGTTCCGTGTATCCCTTTGCAAAGACCTTCTTTGCGTATTCGAAAAACCGCTGATAGCCCTTCGCATCGGCGGGGCTTCGCTCTGCGATTTGCGCTACCATCTTCTCTTCATCCCGAACGTAATCAAACCGGTCGCCGTCGCTCCAAATCAAGCGATACATCGGCTGGACTTCCATCAATCGGATGTAGTCCTCGAGTCGTCGGTCGGTCAGCTCAAACAGATCCGTGAGCGTGTGCGGCGCGGTGATCACGGTCGGTCCTGCGTCGAACGTGAACCCCTCGTCCTCGTACACATAGGCACGGCCACCGGGAAGGTCTCTGGCTTCGTACAGCACGGTCTTAATGCCCGCCGATTGGAGACGTATCGCTGCTCCTAAGCCACCGAAGCCGCTTCCGATGACCGCCGCCTTCTTTCCAGATGTTGCCGACTGAGCCATGACTCCCCACACGGCGCCCCACTTGATAATGTTCGCTTTTAATCGGCATAAAATAACGATAAACCAAACAACTTATTATAAACTGAACGAAGATTTTCCATGTTAAGGTGTTGAGGTTGCAGCAAGAACACGACCTCGACAACCCCGAAAAGATTCTCGCCACCAGCGGTGAGAGTTTCTTTTGGGCTCGGCGGTTTCTCGGGAAAAAAATGGGCCACGATGCGGCCGTGCTCTACTCGTTTTGTCGAGTGCTCGACGACATGGCAGACGGCGACCTTCCCGACGGTTTCGAGCACCTCTCAGCGATTCAAGCCTCGCTTGAAAAAGGTGAGTGGAACGACCATGCGCTTCTTCGCCATCACGCACCCATGGTCAACGAATACAATTTGCCCAAGGACGTCATCGCATCGTTGGTTGAGGGGTTGATGGATGACCAAGCGGATGAAGTCCTGCTTCCCGATGAAGAATCCTTGATTCAGTACGCCTACAAAGTGGCTGGCACCGTGGGTTTGTTGATGTGTGAGATCCTCAACAACAGCGACCCGAAGGCCAAACCCCACGCTGTGGACCTCGGTATCGCCATGCAACTCACCAACATCGCTCGGGACGTGGTGGAAGACGCACGTATGGGGCGCCGATATCTGCCCGGAAGCTGGGTTGGCAACATGTCGCCCGAAGACATCCTCGATGCGGCGTTGGACCCGTACGGACCTGATGGCGTCCAAATCACCCGTGCCGTGGAGCGCCTCCTCGACCTTGCCGAATCCTACTACGCCAGCGGCCGTGCAGGCCTCGCTTACCTGCCTGCTCGAGCGCACTTCTCCATCGGTGTTGCCGCAAAGGTCTACCGGCAAATCGGTCGCCAATTGCTCCGTTCCAAGGATTCCTGGCACGGAAAGCGTCAGGTCACGTCAAAGGGAAGCAAGATGCTCTGCACCGTCCGTGCGACCGCTAACCTCGCTCGGCGCCTCCCTCACGCTCGCCGACCCCACAACACTGAGTTGCACACCTGGCTCAAGCCGTACATGCATCACGGCGGTGGCTGGTGATGGCCAGCGATGTTCACGTCCTGGGGGACGGCGTTGCGGCAATGATGCTCGCTGCCCGGGCGGACGAACTCGGCGCTCAAACGCTTTCCATCGTTCGCCCTGACGGGGCGCCCGCACCCAAAGACCACATGCTTGGTTTTTGGGCCACCCCCGGCCTCGAGGCTGCCGCAAAGCACACCCGTCACTCATGGTCGACCTGGTCGGTCATCAACGACGATGCAACAGCATCGCTCGTCTGTGAACACCAACCCTACCACGTGATGCACAAAGCAGCGTTTTTGGACCGGTGCAGAGCTTCAGCCGTCAAGCACGGTGTCCGCTTTGTCGATGAAGCCACACACGCCGATGCTCGTCCTCAATCCGTCTTTGATACTCGTCCACCTCGGGCTCCCGAAAACGCCATGCTTCAGCACTTTGTAGGCTTGGAGGTTGAACTTGACCAGCCTGCGTTTGACCCCACCACGGCGGTGTTGATGGATTTCCGAGTCGACCAGTCCAACGGGATGCATTTCATGTACGTGCTCCCGTTTTCTGCCACGACTGCGCTGGTTGAGTCAACCATGTTCAGCACTCGGACGATGCCCCGGGATTTTTACGTCGATGCGATTGAAACCTACCTCTTTACCCATCACAACGCCGGCATCAAAACCGTTCTTCGAGAAGAACAGGGCGTGATCCCAATGGGCTCGCTCTCGCCTCACGACCCCAACATTCCTGGACTGGGCGCCAACGGAGGGGCGATTCGTCCCGCCAGCGGCTACACCTTCGCATTTATCCACGAGCAAATCCAAACCGCTTTGGACGACGTTAGGAAAGGATGTGCGCTGAAGTTCAAGCGCCCACACAAGCGGATTGATGTGTGGATGGATGGGGTGCTTCTGACCGTTTTGCGTCATTGGCCCCACTACGCTCCCAACCTGTTCACGCGTATGGCACAAGGGCTCACGGGCGAGGAGTTCATTCGATTCATGACGGGCAATGCATCGTGGCGTTTGAGGTTCAAAGTCATGCGAGCCATGCCCAAAGTTCCGTTTATCCGGGGCGTTTCCAAATGGATGTTTAGTCGACCGCAAAAGGTGGTCCAATGAGCTCGCTTGAGGTGCTGTTCAATCTGGACGCTGTCAACACCGTGGCGCTCCTGGCCGTGGTCTTCATCGGTTTGCCGCACGGGGCCATGGACGGGGCACTTGCCGTCCACTTTGGATGGATGAAACGTCCGTCGTCGGCCTTGGCGTTCCTGGTTGCGTACGTCGGTCTGGCCGCCGTTGTGGTTTGGTTGTGGTCGGTGAGTCCCGTTCTGAGCTTTGTGGCCTTCCTCGCCATCAGCGTGTATCACTTTGGACGTGGGGACTCATCCTCCTCCCAATCGGGCCGAGACACCGTGGAGAGCTTGGCTCGTGGCGGTTTGGTCATTGGTGGAATCAGTCATTTCCACCCTGCGGAAGCTGACGCCGTCTTCAAGGCGCTCGTGGGGCCAACAACTTCCGGAGTGTGGCTCTTCTTGGATGCCGTGCTTGTCATTACGGCGCTGTGTTTGGTGGAGTCCATGCTGTTCAAGCAACGAGGCGAGCGACTGCAATTCCTCACCGAAATGGGTTTTCTTTCCGTCGTCTTTCTCACCCTGCCACCCCTGGCCGGTTTCGCTGTCTACTTTTGTTTGGTCCATTCCGTGAGGCACTTTTCGGCGATGGGCGAGGTTCTTCGAGCCACGGTTTCGACGTTGCGAATCACGCAAACCACCCTTCTGTTCTCGTTGCTCACGTGGGCTGTTGGTCTTCTCGTGTTTGCTCAACGAACGGCGTCCGTGGGCCTTGAACCAGCGCTCCTGCAGGTTGTTTTCATCGGACTTGCTGCCCTGACCGTACCGCACATGCTGCTCATCGACGGCTGGCTGAACAAGATCGAATCTTCACCATCGACGGATGCGTGAAACCGGCCGCGTTTGTGGCGATGCTGAAACCCTTTCATCGGTCTCGCCGAAGAGCAAGCAATAAGGGCGGCGTAGCGTGTCAAAGCATCGGGGAAGTTGATGTCTGGCACCGACGAGCGGCTCAAGGACCTGCGCAATCGGAAGGCTCGCAGCGAGGCTGGCGGTGGTCAAGCCCGCGTTGATGCTCAGCACAATCGTGGAAAAATGACGGCTCGTGAGCGCCTTGAACTCCTTCTTGACGATGGTAGTTTTCAGGAGATTGATGCGCTTGTTGAACACCGCTGTCGAGACTTTGACATGGACAAGAACGTCATTCCCGGCGACGGCGTTGTCACCGGACACGGGACCATCAACGGCCGAGAAGTGTTTGCATTTGCCCAAGACTTCACCGTGTACGGTGGCTCGCTGGGTGAGATGCACGGGCTGAAAATCTGCAAAGTCCTCGACATGGCGCTGAAAACCGGTCGGCCCGTTGTTGGTATGAACGACTCCGGTGGAGCTCGAATCCAAGAGGGCGTGGCTTCCTTGGGCAGTTATGCAGAGATCTTCTTCCGAAACGTACGAGCCTCAGGCGTGGTCCCTCAAATTTCGGTCATCATGGGGCCTTGTGCGGGTGGGGCGGTGTATTCGCCGGCCATTACGGACTTCGTGATCATGGTCGATCAGACCGCTCATATGTTCATCACGGGACCGGAGGTCATCAAGACGGTGACCAACGAAGTCGTCAGCTTTGAGGACCTCGGTGGCGCTGCCACTCACGGCTCAAAATCCGGCGTGTCTCACTTTACCGCCGGCGACGATGAACACGCCATTCAGATGGCCCGAGACCTGTGCGATTTGCTCCCGTCCAACAACCTCGAGCGCCCTCCAACAAGGACGACATCCGATTCAAAGGACCGGTCGTGCGAAGCTCTGGACAGCATCATTCCCGACGATCCCGGAAAGCCTTACGATGTTCTTGACGTCATCACCGAGGTCTTGGACGACGGTGGATTCATGGAAGTTCAGGCGGATTGGGCCCAGAACATCGTGATTGGTTTTGGCCATCTTGGCGGCCACACCGTGGGGGTTGTGGCCAATCAGCCGAAAGTTCTCGCAGGTTGTCTCGACATTGACGCCAGCGACAAAGCCGCCCGATTTGTCCGCTTTTGCGACGCCTTCAACATCCCGATTTTGACCTTTGAGGACGTGCCCGGTTTCCTCCCCGGGACCAACCAGGAATGGGGAGGCATCATCCGGCACGGTGCGAAACTTCTCTACGCTTTCGCCGAGGCGACCGTACCCAAACTGACGGTCATTTTGCGCAAAGCCTACGGTGGAGCCTACGATGTGATGTCCAGCAAACACATTCGAGGTGACTACAACGTTGCTTGGCCGTCAGCAGAACTGGCGGTCATGGGGGCGGACGGTGCGGTCGAAATCATCCACCGACGGCGCATCGCCCATGCACGAAACCCCGAGCAGGAGCGGGAGCGCTTGACGGAGGATTTCAAGGAGACGTTCGCCAATCCGTACAAGGCGGCGGCGTTGGGGTACCTCGACGATGTCATCGAACCCAATCAGACGCGTCAACGGCTGAGTCGAGCGCTTGAAATGCTGATGGACAAAGAAGAACTTCGGCCAGCACGAAAGCACGGCAACATTCCACTCTGAGGTGCAACGATGAGCGACGATGTCTCGGAATTGATGATGGCCGCTCTTGCTGCGGTCCTTGCTGCAACCCAGATGGAGGGTGAGGACCCCTCTCAGAACGCTCGGAGACTTGGTTCGGCTTGGTCCCAGGACCACCGACGAATGATGACCGGTAAAGCATCGCTCATGAACGCACGAGCAGGTCGTTCTCCATGGAGGTGAAATGATGTCGCAAACACGCAAAGTCGTCGTCAACGGAACGGAATACGAAGTCGAACTGGTGGGCGAGGGCACCACCTGGAAAGCGACCGTCGGGGGCCAGAGTTTTGACATCGAACTTCCCGAAGCTGCGATTGCCGCAAAGCCTCGTCGCTCCGGTGGCCGGAAAAAGAAAAAGTCCGGGACGGTCTCTGCCAACATTCCAGGAAAAGTGGTCACGGTCGAGGTGGAGGAAGGACAATCGGTGGTTGAAGGACAGGTCATCCTGATCCTTGAAGCCATGAAGATGCAAAACGAAATTCAAGCACCCGTAACGGGGACGGTCGTCTCCGTTCAGTGCAGCGAGGGTGAGGCCATCGAGGCCAACGTCCCGCTGGTGGTCATTGAGCCTGAGGCGTCACCTGATGAGGACTGAGTGTTCACCGCTGGCCAAGAGTTAATGTAGCATCGCAGGAGTTGAAAGCCATGGACGGAAAACCAGTGTGCGACTTCCCCGGTTGCGGTGAAGTTGGCACCATTGTCTCCCGTCTGTCGCCCGAAGGCTACCTCGTTGCCACTGGAAAAAAGGCGTACTCNTTTCGTGAAGCCTACCGCCGTTTCCATTACTGCCANGCCCACCACGACGCGCTCATGAACGGNGTTTGGTCCCGAGTCCGTAAACCGGACGACAAAGGAGACGGGCACGTCGCCCCGACCGCCATCTGAACCTCGGTAGGAGGCGCAGTCGTGATATACCTCCCCGGCGTGGTCCATGCATGAACTTTTCATCCACTTCAACCCGTAAGGCATCGTCCACGCTGCTGACGTTGATGCTGGTGCTCTCCAGTCTCCTCGTAGCAGGTGCTCCGGCGGTCCAGGCGGTCGGGCCTAATCAAAACGATCTGAATTCAGGGGGTGATTTGCCCGACAACACAAGCGTCAACATCACGAACTACATCTTTTCAAATTCCTACAGTGGTTCAGGTGAGTTGGACTACGGCGACGACAACGATTTCCTCAAAGTGGCACTGAACAGCAACCAGGGGCTGTCTGCCACGCTCTCGTTCCCCTCCTCGACCACCTACCCCAACGGGACGACGTTGTACAACGATTTTGATTTGATTTTCTACAACAGTCAACTGAACACGATGGGGAGTTCCCTCATGTCAAACCCTGAAACGTTGAGCACAAACTCCAGCANCTCCGGAGCCCACGGAGGAACGGTGTACATCAACATCGAACGCTATTCGGGCGCGGGGACCTGGAACCTCTCGCTCACGAAGTTCACCGTCAGCAACGGCACGGGCGGCGGTGGTGGAGGCGGTGGCTCGTCCGTCGTCAACTGCACGGGTGCAGGAACATTGACCTCCGACATTCTGGAGCCCAACGATTCAACCGCAACGGCGTCTGCAGCCAGTCTTCTGCCTCTTTCGTGCACGGGACTTTCCATCCACACGACCACCGATGTCGATTATTTCGAAGTTCAGATGACCGCCGGNGTCACGTACTACACAAACATCACGTTCATTGACGCCAACGGCGACATTGACACCCGATGGACTTCGTCCACCGGTTCCACTCTCACCAGTTCGGGAGGTACGAGCAACCTCGAATCCATGCAGGTCTTCGCTCTTTCAAATCAAACAACGTACATCAACGTGTACGGATTCTCCGGTGCAACCAACACGTACGACATTGAAATCACCACGGACAACCCGGGAGGCGGGCAATCCGCTGAACTCATTGACGTCAGCGTGGTGAACACCACGCACGCCAGCCTCACCTTTTCCGGTTTGACCGTCGGCACCACCTACGGCTACAACCACTCGCACGGTCAAATCCATTTGGACGGGAACGCCTACGCTGGCGGGTCCAGCAGCGGCAGTTTCAATGCGACCGCCACCACACAAACGGTCAACGTTTCCATCTCAGCCACCAACAACGAGTCGCTGTTGCAGGTAGCGGCCACGCTCTCCGACGCTTCAGGCAGTGCTCTCTCGTCCGATGTTGACGGTCTCTACATCGAAATGGTTGAACTTCAGGCCACATCTTCCACAACGGGCGAGATTGAACTGACCAACCTCAGCGTGGGGGACGATTACGTCGTCGAGTGGCTTGTCGTCGATTACGTGGAATGGCAAAACAACTTCTCGGTTTCCAACGATGTCTATGTGGCCATCAATCATTCACGGATCGATTCCGACGCGTGGAACGTGATACCAACGACCGCTTCGCTGTCTTACCAGGTCAACTGGACCGGGCCGACGACCATGAACAGTCACCTCTTCTTCGCCATGATTTACGCCAACGGTACGGCGCCTGATCTCACGGATAGCTCAAACATCACGGGTCTGCACAACGCTGAGTTCACTCCCATGCTCCCCTCCCTCGTCATCTCGTCCTACTCAGCCAGTGCCACGGCTGCGTCAAACAACGTTCAAGCCAGGGGACTTGATTTGGTGGTGGGTGATGCCTACCAGCACCAGTACCGCTTCACCGATGCGGGGGGTGCCAACCTGGCCGTCTCCAACTTGACATCCTTCACGGCGACGGCACAAAACATGAGCATGCCAACCTTCACGTACGCCACCCCAAACGCCTCCGGCACGTACTGCATCCACATTGATCTCTATTCGAACCTCTCCGTTCAGCTCGTCGGCGACTCGACCTGCTTCACGCTCGTTCAGGACAACGACAACGACGGCGTTCCCAATGAATCCGATGTCTGTCCCGGTACGATGTCGGGCGCAACGGTCGACCTTTACGGGTGTGCACTTTCACAAAAAGACACGGACTCCGACGGTTACAACGACGACGTCGATGCCTTCCCCAGCGACGCCACGCAACACTCGGACATGGACGGAGACGGCTACGGGGACAACGCCAGCGGGAACAACCCCGACGCCTTCCCCAACGAAGGTTCGCAGTGGTCAGACGTTGATGGTGACGGGTACGGCGACAACGCCAACGGAACCTACGCCGATGCATTCCCAACCGATCCAACGCAATGGTCGGATGTGGACGGTGATGGCTACGGGGACAATGCAAGTGGAAACAACCCCGATGCGTGGCCGTCCGACAGCACGCAGTGGGCGGACAGCGACGGCGACGGGTTCGGCGACAACCCAACGGGCACCAACGGCGACGCCTTCCCAACCGATCCGAGTCAATGGTCGGACTCGGACGGCGACGGATACGGCGACAATCCAAACGGCACAACACCCGATGCCTTCCCGGCGGACGGGACGCAGTGGGAAGACTCCGACGGTGACGGCTACGGTGACAACCCGCTGGGGGACGATGCCGATGCCTTCCCCGAGGACGCCACGCAATGGTCGGACTCGGACGGCGATGGGTTCGGCGACAACCAGGCCGGAACAAACCCGGACGCCTTCCCTTCGGATTCAACCCAGTGGGCCGACGGTGACGGCGATGGCTACGGCGACAACGCTGCCGGTCTGAACGCCGATGCATTCCCCAGCGACCCCACACAGTGGCGCGACGCAGATTCCGATGGCTACGGCGACAACGCAAACGGAAATGCCCCCGACCTCTGCCTGGGTACACCCGCCGGCGAGACCGTCAATGAAGACGGCTGTTCACCGTCTCAACTCGACGGCGATATGGACGGTGTCAGCGATGCCAACGACGCATGCCCTGACACCCCGGCCGGTGAAACCGTGGACAACGTTGGCTGCTCCAGCAGCCAAGAGGACGCCGACAACGACGGCGTGATGGATGCCTTTGACCTCTGCCCGAACACGCCCCTCGGCTCGACGGTGGATTCGGCCGGTTGTGCCACCAGCCAACTTGACACCGACGGGGACACCATCTCCGACGACAGAGATCTCTGTCCGACGACCACCTCCGGCACCCCCGTCAACGGGGTTGGTTGTGCGGCATCTGAGCGAGACACCGATGAAGACGGCGTTGTGGACGCCAACGACGTGTGCGACAACACGCCGTTTTCGGAATCGGCCGATGCACAGGGTTGCTCATCATCGCAAAAGGACAGCGATGGCGACGGTGTGATGGACGACGTCGACACGTGTCAGGGAACAGAAAACGGTCTCAACGTGGACATGCTGGGGTGCGCCACCAATCAACGCGACGCCGATGAGGACGGTGTTTCCAACGCCGACGACGTTTGCCCGGCAACACCCGCCGGCGAACAAGTTGACGCTGCTGGGTGTTCAGATTCACAAAAAGACGAGGACCTTGACGACATCATGAACAACAAGGACCTCTGTCCCGACACACCCGTCACCCAAAGCGTGGACATCGACGGCTGCTCAGAGCAACAAAAAGACGACGATTCGGACGGAGTCAACAACCACCTCGACGACTGCCCCAACACACCCGTTGATGAAATCATCAACGTCGACGGCTGCGCTCTTGTCCAGATTGACTCGGACGGCGATAACGTCGTTGATGCTGAGGACGACTTCCCCAACGACGCCAACGAAACCACGGATTCGGACGGCGACGGTATCGCCGACCGTTGGGACGCGTTCCCCTCCGACCCGGCGCGAAGTCAGGCTGATGTGGAGGACGGTGCAAACCTTGCGTTGTACGCCGTCGTGGCGTTGCTGCTGTTGGGTTTGGGCGTTGGAGGCTACTTCTTCACCCGAAAGCCATCGCAGGTCGACGAAATCTTCTCAACGGGCACTCATTCCACCGACAGCATCACAGAACACAACATGAACGCAGCCTCCAAGGATCTGCCGACCATCGCCGAGCCTCAGCAGTGGGAAGAGAACGGTGTTCACTGGTCCAGAGACGCCGAAGGAAACCTGTCGTACTACGACGCGGGCTCGGCTGCTTGGGTGCCTTACGAAGCGTGAGTTGGGAAATCCCGTCGTGCAAGCGAAGGACGTCCAACCACTCAGGTCAGGACTTCGAGCAGACGGTCCTGCTCGACGGCCATGCGAAGCTCCATGGCAATTCGACGTCCGCTTGACATGGGCTTTCTCCACGTTGCGTTTCCATACGGATGCCCCACGCTCACGTGAACGTTGGTCCCGCCGCCCAAACGAGGGGCAACGTCGTAGATGTAGTAGTTCATGTCCTTGTCGATGCAGGTTTGCAGACAGAAGGGCCCGATGATGCCAGGGTCGTAGTGCTCCTTGCTGGCCTTGATGAACTTCTCACCCAGTTCAAAGGCCCTCTCAAGGAGGGATTCGCGAATGGTTGCCGTGTTGTGACCGACCACCGTCATCTCTGGGATTTGTTGATGAATGGGCATCGTCATCTGTTGTGGAGCCGGCAATCGGACGTGTCCGTCCAAGGATGACTCAAACCTCCAATCGACGCCGAGCAACTCCAAACGTTCACCCTCTTCTGCGAGCGGACTGTAAAAGAAGTTCAAATTGAACACCGGACCGATCACATAGCGTTCGATTCGTGCCCCGTCCAGGGAAGCCTGATCGATGACGCCTTCAGCAAGCAAAGCGGCGGATTTTTCCTGATATTCCTTGAAGGACGCACAGGTGAAGAAGCCTCGCTCGAGTTTTTTCTGAGCGTGGTGGAGCTTGACGATCACCAAGCAATCGATGTCCTCGGGGCGGTCAATTTTCTCGGGGTACGGTAGGCCTGCTTTTTCAAGAATCCAATAGTAGTCCTGATCTTCGGTTCGCTCTTCCATCCTGAGCATGTTTCGGGAGCCAAACATGGGAACACGGAAGTTTTCTTCGATGTCGCCGATGGCGGAGTAGGAGGTGAACGACCGGTTGGGGATGTAAATCACGTTGCGCTTCCGCATCTCAGCCTGCATGTCCGGGTCGAGGACATCGTTAAACTCGTTGAGCACGATGGCCTTGTCCACCATGCCCCTCAACACACGTCCCGAGGAACTTCGTTGCGTTTTGAAGTAGTTTGCATAGGTTTTGTGCCGACCTTCTTTGCAGTAGGCCACGGTGGGGAAGCCCTCTTCGATGGCTCCGTCGCATATGTCAAGCGCCGAATGCGAGGCCGTCATCCCGATTCGGAGCTTCAACCGGTCGTATTCTTCGACAATTGAGGCAATGTCCGATGAGCCAATCATGCACAGCACGTCCGATGGTTGTCCGTGGATGGAGGTTTTTGATGTATCCGTTGGCTTTGGTTCAGTCAAACCGCTGGAGTTGCATCAATTCATCGGTCGACAGCGTCTCGCCGGACATCAACTTGGCCATGAGGTCCTCGGTTTGGTCGCTGGCAGCCGGTCGTTGACCTTCACCTGCACTGGCTCCTCGCATGGCTCGGAGAATGTCTTGAATTGAGTGAAGGCATCGCAACGAGACGATGTAGAGGCTGTGCTGTTTGTCCGCTTCCTTCTTGGAGGTTCGGAGTTTTCGGTGAGCAGCCTCGGCTTTTTCTCGCTGACGGTCAACCTCTGTGTTCCACTGGAGCATGTTGTCGTGAGCGCTTTGAGCGGCTTCAGCGGCTTCCTTGACAGCGTTGTGCGCCGCCTCCTGCACAGCCATAGCTTCTCGAAGTTCTCTGCTGCCCTCGGCGTTCTCGCTGGCCGCTTGGGCTTCTTTGAGTGCCTTCCGCTTGGCGCTCAATTCCTTCATTTTCTTGAAGTATTTTCGCTCGTTTTTGCCTTGGTGTTTGCCCTGCTCGAACTCGCGCTCGAGACGTTCCATGGTGCGCGTGAGCGATTGGACGGTGTCGGGACGAATCGGTCGACCTCGGCGGTCAAATTGTTGCGGTTGCTCGGGCTGACTCGACCTCATGAGCTCCTTGGCCTCTCGGACAGTCTTGTTCGCCTCTTCCCGCTCTCGCTTTTTCTCTCGAACCATTTCGTTCATTTGGTCTCGAAGGTCGCGCTGCTCGCGCACTTGGACGATGAGTTCTCGCACCTCGTTGTTCAATTCGTTGCGAGTACCGGTGTATTCCTTGGTTTTCTCGTTCCAATCGTCTCGGATTTCGCGATGTTGGGTTGCTTTTTTGTCAACCATTTTTCGTCGCTCATCAAGAAGATCTTTGAGTTCAGCCATTCTTCATCTCACCTGGTCCGGGGAAGACTCCCATCCTCCCGCAGTCGTGGGACCAACCTCCCCCATTTAATCCTTCATGGCCGCAAGGAACGCCACTGCTTCGCAGTCGTCATCTCCAGTTCAATTCCTCAAGCGCCTTTCGCAAAGCCCCGAGGTTGACCGAGCGCTCGCACGAAACCATCAGAACCCTGCGACCGATCGGCTTCAACACGACGTAGCCTCGCTCCATCACCGTTGTGACGATGCCGTCCCCCTCAAGTGAACCGGCCATCTCGAGCCACTTCGACACGGTGTGTGGGGCGTGGGCATCGTCCGGGTCGTTGGTGTATGCGATGAATCCGTCTTCTTCGACGAGGTGAACAGAAGCGACCCCTTGCAGGACCGTGACGTTCTGGAGTCCACGTTCAATCATGCGGAGCAACGGTCCCTTCCGGTGAATAATTCTTCTCAACGTGCGGACTCTCCAGCGGCCCCCGCATCATGTAGCCGAGTCCCGATTGGTAGTACCCCACCAGCTCCTGTTGAATGCTCAGGCCGCGTCGCTGATAGAAGCGTTGGGCATCGAGATTGTCGGCCTTGACCTCAAGTTGAACGTGTCGGAAACCTTTCGCCCATGCTTCATTGCAAAATCGGTCCCATGCTTGGCCACCCAACGATTTACGCTGGTGCTCCTTCGACACGACAAAGGCGGCCACACGAACGATGTCGCCTTTGAAGGGCGTCCCGTACAACACACCGTGTATTCCCCTTGGCTGCTCCTCATCCAGATCGACAAGGATGAGGTTGGCGTCCCACTCTGGAATGGGAAGGNGCCGCAGCGAGGCTTCTGCATAACGCTCGCCGGTTTCTTGCAAAAAAAGTGCCAAAACATGTTCCAGGTGTTTTGCTGTGTAGTCCAGCGGTCGTCCTCCGGGCACCCAAGCCATGTGCACCACGGCAATCACTCCCTTTTCCCTGGCCCGGTTCGTCGAACACCTCGACGAGGTGCGGCCCTTCGCATGTTGGTTTTGTTGGGCTTCGGCGCTGCTTCATCGATCGCCTGTGGAGGTTTCACGTCCGTTAGTCCACCGTGTTCCAACATGGAGGCAAACTCTTCCATGGTCAACGCCTCTCCGGCCAGCAGTCGCTCGCTGACATCTGCCGAGGGCGGAGGGACCGCATCCTTTGGAGCCTTCGAGTTCTTTTCGAGGTAGGTGCGCAATCGCCCCGCTTCCGTGCGGAGCGTCTTCGATTGTTCCCGGGCTTGGGTAATCCGCTGAGCCAGTCGGCGGTCGTTTCGATTCACGTCTTTGACCGTCTCAAGAAGCGTTCTACGGGCTCGGTTGAGGTCGTGGAGTACGTTCTGTTGTTCCTTGTAAATGGTGAGCATGGATTGGAACTCAAAAAACTTCGAAAACATGTCCATTTCTGCGGCCAGTGTCGGTGCGTCCTCATGGTTTGAAGCCGTGAGTTTGTGATAAAACTCCGCCAGTGTGTGAGCGACGCGATGGCGTGGCACCACCAGGCGTTCCACAAGTTCATCCCTCGCCGTCAGACAGGCATCAAACACTGATTTTTGCTCCAGAGCGGAAGCGATGATCGGATCGGCGTGCTCATCCTCGACAACGGGGGGGACTCGTGTTTTGTTGACGGCAAATTTGATCGTTTCAGAATGGACTCTTTTCCGGACATGCAGGTCAACAAGGGTCGCTTCCACACCGGACAGTTCCGCGAGCGTTGCTTCAAACATGGCCTCGACGTTCTCAACGTCCAGACCGTTGAGGTCGTCGAACATCGAGCCACTGCGCTTGCTCATGTTCGCTCCTCCTGTTCTGCACCACCCGACGGCTTGGCGTAGGTGGAGGCACCGCCCGAATTGAGTCGCTCAGCATCCTCAAGGAGATGCCCCCATCCCCCTACGCTCATCGTGCTCCAGAACACCAGCGCTTCATCGCAATCGGCGATTCTGTTCTTGACGGTTTGCAGTCGAGAGGTTGTTCGGCGACGAAAGGACTCATGCTCCTCGTAGGTGTCTCTCGCCTTGTCAACTTCCTCTTGAGTGGCGTTTGAGTCGTCGGCTTCNAGGGCGCTGAGGGTCGCTCGAGCCTCGCTGGCGAGTTGATGGGCCCGATTGTTTTCTTCTGTCCTTTGCTGAAGCGTCTTCGGCAGATGTTCAGTCATGCGTTGGCGACGTTTCAGAATGGCTTCTGCAAGGGCCTCCGGCGTGATGGACAACAACTCATCACCCTGCATCGTTTCGGGGGGTGTCTTCAACGTAAAAGAAACAACCCCTGCCGGCACCTTCCGGCGTAGAGGTGAAGAACCACTTGACGCACGCATGTTCATGGGAGGAAACGCAGGCTCGTCGCATCGGACCGGTATCCTCCTCCTTCTCTTGTTCCTTCTCCCGAATTTGTCCACGGTTCAGGCGGAGGGCGGTGGTGTGCTCATCGATGTTGCTTCTTACGGTGTAGAAGACCACGCTTCAACCGAAGACGAAAACGTCACGATCACGCTGGAGCTGCACGAAACGGCCGGTTTCTCTGCCAACGTTTCACTCAACTTGCGTGTCGAAACCCTCGAGGGGGTCCTCCTCTCCAACCAAACAAACGCTGTTCCCGAGTTAACGCCGTATGAAGAGCGCAACGTTTCAGCCACCTTCGTCGGCCTTCCGTACGGCTACAGCCTGCTGACGGCAGAAGTGGTCGGCGACGTGGGTGGAAACACCTCAACGCACGTCTCCTCCATCACCCGGACGATGCAACGTTTGAGGCCCCTCACCGTTTCGCTTGGAGGCATCGGCAGCGTCGTGCCTGAGGGTGTTGATGAAAACGGTACGTCAACAACGAACCTTTCACTTCACGACGGGGACCATGTCCGTGTTGAATTTCCCATCATCAATCAAGGCGACATCAACTGGTCGGGCGGCGTCGTTCTCACCGTTGAAAACGACGGTCAGACCGTGGTGAACGCCGTTGAAAACATCAGCGTTGAGGCCTCATCGTCTTCCTTGGTGACCGTTCAACCATCGCTTCAACTCGCTGAGGGCGACGTGTCCTGGTGGGTGAACCTCACAGGTGACCTCGGCGATGAGCCCGGTACGCATGCCTTGAACGGCACGTGGGTGGTTGGACCCCCGCCCCTTCCTTTGCTCAACGGCGAACTTGCGTCCAACGCAGAAGACGTTCAAGCGGGACAGACACTTGACGTGGNCCTCGAGGTTTGGAACAACGGTACGGTCCCGTTCAGCGGTCGTTTCGTCTGTTTTGAAAACGGTGCTGAGGTCTTGAACTCAACCGTTTCGACCCTGCCTGCGGGTGCTTCGACGAATCGGTCGTTCGAGCGCTCGGCCAAACCCATGACCTTTGAGTGTGAGGCTCTCGGCGATCGATTGGACCCGGCCTCAAATTTCCCCGTCAACCTCAGCGTGGAAATGCCGTCCGCTGTGTTTGAATCCGCAGGCTCCACTTCACCCTCGCTCAACGGCGGCCCGTGGCACCGGGGTGATACCCTTTCGGCCAACATGTTGCTTCGAAACACGGGGTCGCTTGACGGCCGAATCCGATTGGTTCTTTCCACCGGGACCACGGTCGCATCAGGCGATTGGTTGGACCTGAAACAGGGCGCGGCCGGCGAGGTCGTAGCAGACCTCCAACTCCTGAACGCTGGCGAACAGAGCATCGCCTGGACGCTCGAGAGCGACAACGGTCTGGTTTCGGGTGCACAAACGGGTGCTTCCTACGTTGCAGTGAAGGAGCAACAATCCGTTGAGGTCTCGATTTCTGATGTCAACATCACCGCTGGTCAGGGCGTGGAGTTTACGGTCAGCGTGTCGCTCGATGAAGGCAGGGACAGGGACGTTCGACTGCAGGTTGGGTACGAAACGGGGGATTCGACGGTGTTTCTCCAGGAAAACGACCTTCTTCTCCAGCAGGGGGATCATCGATACACCTACGCCTTTGGCTCCATCAATGCTGACCGAATCGTTGCACAAGTGGCGCCCATCGATTGGCTGATTGGGCCTGGCCGCCTTGACGCCAGTGCGTCAATACCCGACGAGGCGACCTTGTTTTGGATTGAATTTGAACCCACGACGAACCCTTTGCGTCCCCTGGAGGGAGACGATGTCGATGTTCGTCTGACGCTTCGGCAGTCCGGCCCGTACCAAGGGCTCACGGGTGAAGTTTGGATTCTTGATTCACAACGAACCAGCCTCGCCAAACTCCAATCGCCGTCATGGGATGGGCGTTCCGGGGTTGACATCACGGTTCCGATCACCTGGCCTCAGGGAAGCAACGTCGAGCTGGAGGCTTTGTGGCTCGTCGACGGTACGACCGTCTCGGCNCAAACGACGNACATTTCGGGTGAAGTTCCAACCGAAAGCAACGACCCTCTTCCGGTTGGAGCGATTGTGTGGGGGTTGGTGGCCGGTGTTGGTCTGTCGCTCGTGTTACGCTTGCAGGCTCGGCGGGGAATTCAACCCACGGCAAACAAGAAAACACCGTCAAAATCCAAACCTGTCGAACCCCAGCGAGAAGAAAAACGGGAGATTGGCTGCCCTGAGTGCGATCGTCGACTTCGGGTACCGGTCTCGTATTCAGGAACCGTTGGCTGTCCCGATTGCGGCCACAAGTTTGGTGTGGAACCCGAAGCGCCTGCTGTTGAGGAACCTCAGGAAGAGGATGACGCCGTGGTCCTGTCTGAGCCGGATGAAGTCGAGCCGGTCAAGATTGAAATTGGCTGTCCAGAGTGCGAGCAAACCCTTCGAATTCCGAGCGGATACGAGGGGTCCGTTCGCTGTCCGGCTTGCACCCATGTCTTCAAATCCCATGAAGGATTGAGAAAAACAGGGTGAGAGGGTGGTTGGACACTTTCAGGAGTTTGAAGACGAATATTTGGAAATGATGTACGAATTTCACGAGGCCGAAGCAGGTGGTATCGTTCGTACGGGTGACCTTGCCGCAAAACTCGATGTGAGCCCAGCCTCGGCAACCGAGATGGTCCAGCGCCTGGCCACTCGCGGCTTTCTCGAGTACATTCCGTACAAAGGAGCAAAATTGACGGAACAAGGACTTGCTCACGGACAGAAAATGAAACGCCGCCATCGCCTTGCAGAGGTTCTTCTCGACATGCTGCCCTACAAAGGAAACCCCCACGAAACGGCATGCCGTCTGGAACACGCCATTGACGACGACATGGAGGTTGCACTGTCGCTCCTCATCACACCCGAAACCAAGGACCCGAGCGGTCGCGAGATTCCTCCACCAACATCGGACATCCTGCGGCGACTGAACGAAACGACCCACGCCTGTTCGCTGGCGGACCTCCCAGACGGAGAATCAGGGACCTTGTCGATGGTCCTCTTGCCGGCGTCCGAGGCCGCTGCCATGAACGACCAAGGTTTCGAAATCGGCGCAAAGGTGTCTCGCAACGGCACCGACATCGTTCTCGACACCGGTATCGTTGGACAGTTTTCGGATCGTACCATGAAGTCAATTTTTGTTGAGTTGCGTTCTTGACTCGTGTGAACCCTTTAGAACAAAAGTGTTCATCCCACGGCATGGCAGAGGAAGAATCCCTCTCAACCGATGCGGTTGAAAACCCGGAGGCCACACCGTCTCCTGGGTTTGCGTTCCAACTGCCGGAAGCCATCGTGCACGCCATTGATCGGCAAATCGTGAGTTCTGGACTCCGCTTGATCATGTTTTTGCCCGCCTTTGCTGCGGTTACGTATTTCTTAAGTTGGGCGTTTTCACAGTCTTCTCCCGTTTTCTGGGAGGAGAACATTGCCCCCAACCTCGGGCTTGGATTCTCCAGTTTCATGTCGTCAATGACCTTTGTTGTGCTCGTCGGCTACATCCTCGCTGTTGGGTTTCACCGTTACAGGGTGAGCATGTCGTTGGCCACGTTTCACGAGCGCGTTGAGGCGTCAAACAACGAGCATCGATCCGTGCAGTCGCTTCACGGCTACGATGGATTGCTGTACCAACTCCAGTCGTCGATGTCTCATCACAGCAAATCGCTCGTTCTCGCGATTGCCGCCACGCTGGTGTTGTTTGGTGTCTTCTGGAACGGGACGGGAACAATTTTCGCCAATTTGTTCTTGTTGATTTCCGCTTCGTTGCTTCTGCTGTCGGTTGGTCAGCATTTGCCAACCCGCTCAACACCGTTCAACATGGTTGACCAAACGGGGCTTTTACCGGCTTACACCCCTCCTGTTCACCCGTCGACCCTCAACATGGTGTTCAACGACCTCATCAAGACGCACATGGATCCTCTGTTGCGTTCCCAATACGATGAATACACAAAATCCCTTGAAGGAGCATTCAAGCGGGGCATCAACCGTCATTTTGCTCACGAGAAATTTTTGATGACGTTGTATCGCCACGCCACCGGACTCGATCGAAAGACGCTTGAGTCCGAAATGGGTGAAATCCTCACCAAAAAAGGGATGGAATTTGTGTTTTCCCACGAGACGTTTACCCTCGAAGCATGGCTCGTGCTTCTGGGCCTCATCAACCAACGCTGTCCTGCGTTCTTCCGCATGGTCGATCGCCTGAAGCAAGACCTCGAGGGCGGACGAGAGCCGGCCATGTCCGATTTGATTTTTGAAGTGGACATGGAAAACGTGGTCACCAACAAGGCGAACCTCTTCACGCTGTTCCACAACCTCTCGGACAAGACCCGGACGGTCGTGTTCCGCGTCCAAACACCAAACTTCGAGCCGAAAGACTTGGCGCTGACCTACCGCCTTGAGCCCGGTGAAAAATACTGGTGGTCTTCCGAAGCGCTCCCACTCGCCGCCGAGGGCGACGAAGACGTTCTCGGAAAAATGTCCGGTCTGCTCAAAGACAGCACGGTCTCGTGGCAGACCCTCATCCCGACCACGACCGGTGATGCCACCGTTTCGGTTCGCTTGGAGGAGACCAACGGTGAACTTCTCCTGGGCCGGCAAATCAACGTTCGAGTTCGGGCTGAATTCCGTCAATGGCTTCGAGCCACCTCGACCTACGTTTCGTACTTGTTCGGTAGTCTTGGTTTGGTCCTCGCCGGCATTCGCCTCCTGATGGAAGTTTTCGGTGGTTTCACCGCATAGCGGCACACCCTCCCTCAGCCATAGGCTTGAAATGGTGAAGGTTGTGGAGGCTTCATGCGCGGCATGCCCAACGACGCTGAGAAAAGCCCAGACGCAGAGCTGCGTGAGGAACTTTCCTCCATGGAAGCCCGGGTTCGCAAGATGCGCGACAATCGAAATTCCATGCGTGAACAGGGCAAGGCCATGGCCAAAAAACGCAACGCCGTCCAAGACCAGTACAAGGAGCACCGTGAAAAGCTCGGTCTGATGAAGGCGGAACTCGATGCCATCCACGCCGAGCGCAACCTCCACCGTGCAAAGCGAGACGCCATCAACGCTCAACTCAAGGACCTGTTTTCTCAGGTCAAAGGTCGTCGTGGAGAACACGGTGAGAAGAAGTCCGCGACGGCTGAATACTCCCAACTCATCAGCCAGATCAGCAACCTTGAGGAGCAGTTTCAAACCACCTCCTCAAGCACCAAAAAAGAAAAGGAAACCATGGAACGAATCAAGCGCATGAAGCGCCGGGCTGAAGAACTCGAGCCGGAGGTTGCAAAGTTTGAGATGGTGGCCGTTGATCTTTCAAACTTGGACGAGGCCATCGCCACCCTCAAGGCAGAATCCGATGATGCGCACAAATTGTTCGTCGAGGCCCTGAAGCGGGCCGATGAAAAATGGGCTGAATACAAAGAGGCGCTTGACCACCGAGATTTCCTGAAATCAGAGGGCGATCGCCACCACAACGAATCGGTCGAGTTCCATGAAAAGGCCAACGCCATCCACGCCAAAATAGAGGAATTGATGGTCGACGTAAACAAGGCTCGCGACCAACTCAACATGGCTCGTCGAGAGCGAGAATCATGGATCACCGATCACAACAAAGCCGTAAAGGCAGAGATGAAAACGGGCGCAGAATCCGATGAAGTCGCCGACATGCTCGTTCAATCCCTTCTCTCCGATGGTGAACTGGTGTTCGGAGGCGTGGGACGAGACGACACCGTCAACAAAACCAAGCGTGGTTCGTCGTCGTCCAAAAAGAAAAACATGCGCCGAATGGGTCCAATTCGCCGACGCTGAGGTCGTGCGATGTTGGGCATCATCATGGCGGGCGGCCAAGGCTCGAGGTTGATGCCGCTCACCGCAACACGCCCCAAACCGATGGTGGAATTGCTCGGTCGCCCCGTCATCGATTACGTCAAAGACGCCATGGTCAACGCAGGTGTTGTTGACCTTGTGGTGACCACAGGCTACCGTGGGGAGCAGCTGCTGCACCACGTCGAATCATGGTCAACCACCGCGGATTCGCGGACCATCAGCGCCAGCGTCAATCAAGAGGCGACACCCATGGGAACGGCGGGAAGCGTAGGCTTGCTTCGCGACCGAATCACGGACACGTGCGTCGTCGGGTCAGGTGATGCTGTGGCCTCGTTTGACGTTGCATCCCTCCTCAAAGCCCACCGCAGCAGTGGAGCCAAGGTCACCATGGCCCTGTGGGAGGTGGACGACCCCTCTGAATTTGGCATCGTCGGGCTGTCCGAATCCAAAAACGGGGAGGTCGACGGTGCGCTACGCCGAGGCTACATTCGCAAATTTTTGGAGAAACCAAGCCCCGGAGAGGCCTTCAGCAACGTGATCAACGCCGGCTTGTACATTCTCGAACCCGATGTGTTTGACCACATCCCGGTGGGCGAGAAATACGATTTCAGCAAGCAACTGTTCCCCACGTTGCTTGAAATGGACTGGCCCATGTACGCTCAAACGATCGATGGTGTTTGGTTCGACGTAGGCCAACCCTTTGAACTCATCAAGGCTCAAAAAACACTCATGGAGCGGTACGAGGAGTTGCCGTTTTCCTATCCACCAACGCATCAAATCACGCATTCCGTTCTTCACGAGTGCGGTACCGTTGTGGGCGAGCATTTGATGCGTTCCGTCCTTGGTCTCGGGTGTCAAATCAGCAACGATGCCCACGTCGCAGATTCGCTGCTGATGGACGGTTGCACCGTGGAAGGCGGTGCGCGTATCGAACATTCTGTGGTCGGTCGAGACGTCATCGTCCCTCACGGCGCCTCGCTGCGCAGGTGCGTGGTGGGCGACGGTGCGACCCTGCAATCCGGACGAGCGTACCAAAACCAGAAGATTCCTTGAGCTCCATGGGTGCGGGCAAGGTTCTATTTAGGACAGTGTGACTTTTCCTCTCGATAACATGACATCTACGCCTCACCGCACCTACGAACGAACGTGGGCCGAAATTGAAGAAATGCTGGAGCGAGCCACGGAAAAGATGCACCAGTGGAAGGAATGGTACGGCATGTGCAAGGATGAAAACGACAAGCCGGGCATGAAGGAAGCAGCGCGAAATCACAAGGCCCTTCAAGGCGTGGTCAAGACCCTCAAGTGGACGCTTGGCGAAGAGGGCATCAGCGACCCGTTGGATTGACGGAATCACCAGCCACGCTGGTCCATGCGAATCTCGAGCGTTTCGAGTTCGTCACCCTTCATTGGGATCCCTTCCATCATGGCCATGGCTTCGGCGACCTTGCCGGGCTCATCGTAGTGAGCGGTTGCCATGACGATGGCGTCGGCCATGGTCGGTGGGTCGCTGGATTTGAAGATGCCCGAACCGACAAAGATTCCGTCCATGCCCATTTGCATCATCAGGGAAGCGTCGGCAGGGGTGGCGATTCCACCCGCTGAAAAGGTGACCACGGGAAGGCGTCCGAGCCGGTGGACATCGTCAAGCACCGAGCGGATTCCAGCGTGCATCTCGTCACCTACTTCACCAAAGGGCGTCATAAGGTGCGTGCCAGGAAGTTCGGAATGCGAAGCAAGAACACGGTATCGCTCCATGATTTTGCTGGTAGCGAGGTCGAGTCCCTGGTCGTCCAAGGATTGAATCTGCCGGATTTCTTGATCGATGAGTCGTGCGTGGGTGACGGCTGCAACCACGTTTCCCGTTCCAGCTTCGCCTTTGGTGCGAATCATGGCCGCACCTTCCCAGATGCGTCGGGCAGCTTCCCCCAAGCCGGTTGCACCGCAAACGAACGGAATTCCGTAGTCGTGCTTGTTGATGTGGAAGTAGGGGTCGGCGGGCGTTAGGACTTCGCTTTCATCCACCATGTCAACGCCCATGGATTCGAGGATTCGAGCCTCGCCGTCGTGCCCAATACGGGATTTGGCCATGACCGGGATGGACGTACAGTCAAGGATGCCCTGAATCATGTCTGGATGGCTCATTCGAGCCACACCGCCAGCCTTCCTGATGTCGGCTGGAACACGCTCGAGCGCCATGACGGCCACGGCCCCTGCGTCTTCAGCGACGGCTGCTTGTTCGGGGTTGACAACGTCCATGATGACACCGCCTTGTTGCATTCTGGCGAAGCCACGCTTCAGAAGGTCACTGCCTTTTCGGAGTTGAGAAAAATCGGTTTTCATGGTGCTCACGCTGGTGGGTGGTCGGCCTCCCTTAAGACGGTTGGTTCTCCGTCGTGTGGAGTTCAGTCGGCGAGGACAGGAGAATCGCCTTCTGCGATTTCAGCGTCGATGGATTCCTCGGCGTTTCGGTCAATCCACGCCTCTTCACCCTCTGGCACATCCGTGTCAGCAAAAATAGCGTCAACCGGGCATTCTGGGATGCAGGCACCGCAATCAATGCATTCGTCAGGGTCGATGACGAGGTAGGTGTCGGCTTCTCTGAACGCTTCCACCGGACAAACGGCAACGCATTCCTGATACTTGTGGTCAACGCAAGGGGACGTAACGACGTGTGGCATGGTGATTCCTCGATTTGGTGTAGACGCGCTGGATACTTAATGTCTTGTTACAAAACGGAATTGATTTCGTCTCTCCTAAACCTCGCCTATGGTTTCGGGCGCTTCGGACGAAGAATTCTAAAGAGCACGTAAAGCGCAAGCGCAACCGCTGAGATTTGACGGGTTACTTCGCCGCTGGATTGGCTGCCGGTCGTGGTTGTTTCCTCGTTTGACGTTGCTTGGTTCGTCTCGTTTACGGGTGGGGATGAACCGTTGGGTTCGTCGTTGACCGTTGCACCCGACGGCGTTGTGTCGCAGGCGTCGGGAGTGCCGTCTGCATCCGTGTCGAGTCGGTCGTCCCCTCCCGGACAACGATCGTCATCGTCCGAAACACCGTCGTCGTCGCTGTCGTTGAGCGAATCGCATCCGTCAGGGAGGCCATCAGCATCGGCGTCGAGCCGGTCGTCGTGGCCCTCGCAAAGGTCGAGGTCGTCAGCCACGGTGTCGTTGTCTTGGTCCAGAAGTGAATCGCACGGTTCCGGTACACCGTCCATGTCCTCATCCACAGCGTCGTCGTGACCCTCGCATGCATCGGATGAATCAGGAACACCGTCGTCGTCCGAGTCGATCAAACCGTCGCATGCATCGGGTGTGCCATCCGCGTCGACATCGTTGCTGTCGTCGCCGACAGGGCATCGGTCGTAGGGGTCGAGGATGCCGTCCTGGTCAGCATCGTCTATGCACCCGTCACCGTCGCTGTCCCACCCCCACGCATGCTCATCCGGGCACGCATCGTTCCACAGTTCCACGGGCTGCAGGGGGTTGAGGGAGCGGTTGACCAGTGCAGGGTGCGACGGTGGATAGTGCGTTGCCTTGAAGATCGCATTTGCGGTCGCTCCCGCACGGTTGCTCTCCGGCACGACTTGGCCTTGCTCGAACAGGCCTGAGGCTCCGACCGGTCCGACGTAGTGCCAAACAATTTCGCCGGACGGGGTGACTTCGTACAGCGTCCCTTGGGTGCCGTGGGTCGCCAACACGTTACCGTTGGGAAGGGCTTGAGCTCCAGAGATGGAGCCCGAATACATCGTTTGGTTGTTGCTCCAGGACCACAGCGGGGCGTTCGGGCCGTAGGTGCCGTTGGCTTGGGTTGAGTACGTCCAGTTGTTCACCGGCGGGCGAACAATGTCCACGGATGAGAACGCAGGGTAGCGGCCGTTGCCGTTGTTGAACACGATGAGAGCACCCTCTTCGGGATGGCCCGCTTCAATCCACTGCACGTCGTGCTGGGCGTAGAGTTGTTGGTCGCTTGAGAGGCCGTGGTCGTAGACCTGGGGATTGCCCCACCGGTAGAGAATCTCACCACCCTTGCCTGAATTACCACCCGTCGTCCCCGCAGCCTCTTCCGTGGTGGTGCTGTGGTCGATGATGTAGATCTCGTTCATGCTCCTGCAGGACAGGGCGATTTGGTCGAGGTGACTGTTGTAGTCGATGCCGTTGCAGTGCATCCAGTCGGCACGTCCCGCCGCATTCCCAGTCCCTCCGATGTAGTTGATGTCCAACCGTCCGGGGTGGTCAGCAACCGTTCCGTAGTTGTCTTTGCTCGAATCGTAATCTTGGATCAGGTGGTCCCAAGCATGCCATTTCCAGACAATTTCAGCATCGTTTGTCCCGACGGGTTTGACCTCGATGATGTGGTCGGGCCAGACGTTGTTCTGTCCGCCGGGACTGTCGCTGGCAATCTGTGGATTGCGGCCGGCTTGGAGTGCCTCCTCTTCACTGCGCTCTTCCCACGCAATCATGAGGATGTTTCCGTTGGGCATGGGTTCGATGTCGTGGTGCGAGACGTGCATGACATCGTCGTAGGTCCACGACCATTCCAGTTCACCCTCCCAGGAAATGCGTTCGACCTTGCCGCTGGTTCCGCCACCTGAGAAATTTCCCGTGAGGTGTTGTGCGTTGTTGGCGGTCCTCAGAAGATCTCCGTCGGGCAACAGATAGGCCGAGAGACCCGGACGGTGTTCGCCCGGTGACGTCCAGTGATGCACTTCCCTGCCTTTTTCATCGATCAAATAGGTGGTGTTGGACGGAATGGGTGAGAACAACGTGTAGCCTTGGCTGGCTTCGCTGGTGCAAAACAGCAGACCGATGGTCCAGTTGGTTCGATCGGCGTTGCAGACGGGTGGGTTGTGTTCAACGGTGCTGTCGTGGTCCGAAGCCAGCGCAGGGGAAACCAACGTGAGCAACAACGCCAAAACCACAAAACAAACGCGGTGCGGACTCACTTCGAACCCTCGTCGTCACTCGCCAAATCCAGGGCGTTGTCCAGCGTCTGCTGAAGTTGCTCCTCTTCCGAAAGTCCGGAGTAGACCTCAAATTTTGCTTGACCTTTCACCGTTCCAGCGTCCGCTGTGTCCGTGAGTTCGGGTTGGCCTCGAATCAGGGAATCAAGCGAGAGGCGAAAGTGGAGGACGCGCTGTTCATCCATGCGCTGGTCGAATTCGTTGGCCAGGGCATGAATGTTGCTTTCGCCGAGTCGGGCAAACGAACGCAGAGCACGACGTTTGTTTGAGGTCGAGGCCTTGACCATCGTCAATTCGGGTCCGTGGTAGGATGTGCTTCGGTCCAACTCAACATCGTCGGCGTCCCCGATGAGCCACGCCATGGCTTCTGCAACGACCTCCACGCTGGCCACGGCGCTCACCGTGGCCCGCCATGTGATGTGGTGAAGCCCCATGCTGGGCCCTGTCGGTCGCCGGTCAAGAGGTTGCCGAATCGCCGTGCAAGCAGGCGTTCACGGTATGAGGCCCATTCAAATAGGGGAGGTGAGTCGGCAACTTGCAAGTGGGGTAGCCCCCGCAAGACACACCGAGTTGAGCGACATGGCGAAGAAAATCAGTGCAAAGGCACGCGCAGCAGCGCGTAAACAACGTGACAAGTGGAAGACAAAGCGGTGGTACACCATCCGTGCGCCTCGTCATCCATGGGATTTCAAGCGAATCGGCGAAACGATCGGTGAGTCGGACGAACACATCATCGGCCGCGTCTACGAAATGACGCAGCAGGAATTTGACGGAAACTTCTCGAAAATGCACGTCGTGATGCGATTTCGCGTTACCGAATGCGTCGGTCAAGACGCGTTGACGACCTTCATCGGACACCACCACCAAACCGACCACACCCGACGCCAGGTTCGTCGCTACCGCGGTAAGGTTGACGACGTCGTCGACGTCGTGACGACCGATGGCTACTTGATTCGCATGAAGCCGCTCATCATCACGCAACAGCGCGTTCAAACCTCGGTCAAGCAGGACATGCGAACCCGAACACGAGACATCATCATCTCGTTTGCTGCCAAGAACACCTACGCTGACGTCCAGCGTGCGCTGCTCGACGGAAAACTCGAAGACGAGATTGAAAAGGGTGTGAAATCCATCTACCCCGTTCGTTCCGTCGCCGTTCGAAAGAGCCAACTTCTCCAGGAGGGTGTGGTGGCTTCTGACGGTCCCACGCTCGATGAGATTCACGCTCAAGAAGAGCGACAAGCTGCCGAACTCAAGGCCAAGAAGGCGGCCGCTCTCGCAGCGGCCATGGCCGAAGAAGCAGATGAAATCGCTTCCGAGGATGAGGGCGATGACGAAGACGCTGAACCCGACGTTGTCGAAGAGGCAACCCCCGAACCCGCTGTGGAAGAAGCACCTGCGCCAGCCGAGGATGCATCAGCTCCCGACTACAGCAGCATGAAGGTGGCCGAACTCAAGGAATTGCTCAAGGCTGCTGGCAAGCCCGTTTCCGGGAAGAAAGCCGACCTTGTCGCTCGTCTCAACGAGTGAGGAATGGGTGTTCACCTGCTGGCTCGGCCGCAGGCTTGACAAGTTAAACAGCGAGTGGCTCTTCATGCGATTGGGCGTCATCGGGGGCACGGGCCTGGTCAAGGTCGACCTACCGCAACGCCTCGAGCAGATCGCGGACGGTGACGCTGCTCTCTTACGGCAGGACGACCTTTCCGTCGATACACCCTACGGTCGAGTTCCGCTCCGAAGTTTCAGCATTGAACTTCCAGACGGTAGACCGTGCGAAGTGGTCTTTCTTCAACGGCACCACAACGCTTCAGGCCACGGATGCCCCCCTCACCGGATCAACCATCGGGCCAACATCATGGCGATGAACGACGCCAACGTTGACGCCGTTCTTTCGGTTTGCTCCGTCGGTGCTGTTGCCCCTTCCTTTCCACCGGGAAAAGTGGCGCTCGCTCAGCAATACATCGATTTCACGGGTGTTGAAACGACCTTCCACGACGATGAAGCCGTGTTTACTTCGGTCACCGTTCCCTTTGATGCGTCGATCAACGCTCGACTCGAGGTCATCCTGAGAAGAGTGCAAGGGTTCGGCGAGGATGAACCCATGCGGTACAGGTACTGGCTGACGCAGGGTCCTCAATTTGAGACCGTTGCCGAAGTGGATGCCATTGAGCGACTGGGAGGTGACATGGTTGGGATGACCATGCCTCGAGAAGCAAAGTTGGCCGCAGAACTGGACCTCCCGTATGCCGCAATTTGCATCTCATCAAACTGGGCCGCAGGTCGCGACCCGTCCGACGGCACCAAAGCGCTGAATCACACCGACGTCTCCGCCCAAGCCAACGATCGACTCGAACCGGTTTGGGCCTGCATTTTCGGCATGCTGTTTTGACACAAACATGATGAACGGAACCGATGGACATCGGTGCATGAAGGGTCGTTCGGTGGACGAATGGATGGTGCATGAACCACGAGATGAATGGGACGTCATGATGAAGAAGGTCGCTGCCTTTCACTCGAAGCACGATTTTGCCGGCCAAAACGGGCACGACATGGGCTACAGGCTGGCGCTGACCATCGAAGAACTCGGCGAGTTGGCCGCAGCCATCACCAAAGGAAAACCGCTGGCGGAGTGCGCTGAGGAAATGGCGGACGTGCTCATCCTGTTGATGGGGCACAGTCTGGCCATGGAACTTGACCTGAAGTCCGCCTTCGAGGCGAAGTACGAGCGGATCATGAAACGGGAAGCGCTTCAAGGGCGCTTGGGCGTTCGAGTAACCGAATACCGACCCGAGTGACCTACGCAACCCAGTGCTGAAAGGTCATTGGAAAATCGTCCCGCTCCCCGGCGGCGACTCGTCGTTCTCCAATCATGTGAAAGCCCTCGGATTCAATGTCCGGAGCGAAGGTGTCGGCGTCGCTAACCACGGTGTGGATGATGGTGCGGTGGACCTCTTTAGCGTGGGGCAGGAACAATGCGTAAATTTCTCCTCCACCGATGACCACGACCTCCTCGTTTTCTGCCAGCGCCATCACCTCCTCGAACGACATGGTCTCGACGTCGTCACGGAGGCCAGAGCGGGTCATCACGATGTTGCGGCGCTTCGGGAGCGGGCGACCAAGGCTGTCCCATGTTTTGCGNCCCATCACCACGGTTTTGTTGAGGGTGGTCCGCTTGAAAAACTGCAGGTCCGATGACTGCCGCCAAGGCAAGTCGCCGTCTTTCCCGATGGCGCCTTCCTCATCGCAGGCGAAAATCATGGACAGCATGCGACGACCTCAAACGGATATGGGTGCTTTGATGTGCGGGTGGTGCTGATACCCCACCACCTCGATGTCTTCGTAGGTGAATTCGTCGATGTCGGTGATGGCCTCGTTCAACCTCAAGGTTGGCAAGGCGAGAGGTTCTCGTGTGATTTGCAGTCTTGCTTGCTCGAGATGATTGTTGTAGAGGTGAGCGTCGCCAAGGGTGTGAACGAACACCCCCGGTTGTAAATCGCAGACTTGGGCCATCATGTGGGTCAGCAAGGCATAGGAGGCGATGTTGAACGGGACGCCGAGGAACACATCGGCGCTTCGCTGATAGAGTTGACAGTTCAAGCGCCCGTTTGCCACGTGGAACTGGAAAAAAGCGTGACACGGCATGAGCGCCATGTCATCGAGCTCGCCAACGTTCCACGCAGATACGATGATTCGGCGGCTGTTGGGGTTGGTCTTGATGGTCTGAATCGCTTCTTTGACCTGATCGATTACGCGACCGTCCTTTGCCTCCCACTTCCTCCATTGTTTACCGTAAACGGGACCTAAATCGCCGTTTTCGTCGGCCCACTCGTTCCAGATTCTGACGCCGTTGTCCTGAAGATAGCCGACGTTGGTCTCGCCTTTGAGGAACCAGAGGAGCTCGTGGACGATGGAGGGGAGGTGAAGTTTTTTGGTCGTCACCATCGGAAATCCGTCCGCCAAATCAAATCGCATTTGGTAGCCAAACACGGACTTTGTGCCCGTTCCCGTTCGGTCACCTTTGTCGGAACCCTCGTGCAGGATGTGGCGCATCAGGTCAAGATAGGTTTCCACGGTTCCACCCGTTGGTTACACCCAAAGGAAGCACTTAGCCGTTGTTCNGGACGCTCAAGCGAAATCAGGNAGGANGAGCACGTCGGTTGGTCGGCCTTTCGGTGTGCTTCCTCTCCGTGTTGGGTTTTTGTCAGTAGGTGAAAACGAGGTACAAGACCAAGACAACCAAGGCGGCGCCGACCAACGCAACAAGCGTGGAGGCTGCGGTGAGGCCCAAACCAAACCACTTGGCGATGATTTGCAGAAGTTCAGCCGAAGAAGAATCGGCAAATTCTTCGTCCGAAGCCAAGGTTGAAGCAGGGGTTGAACTCGATGCATGGGCCATCGGATGTGCGTGTTGAAATTCCACCCTCGGCTTGCGCAAAGCCAAACCTGACTGAGTCAACGACGCAGCGAGGGGTACCATCAAGCAGCAGGAAAGGAACATCCGGTTCAACGTTGGCCCCCACGTGCCACCGCTGCACCCCGGGTAGGTTTCACCGTCCTGTTCGACTTCGATTCGATTCTCTTCGGGGCACATGACCTCGTAGGAAAAAGCGTTAACGAAAACAACGATCGCCAGCAGTCCAATCACCACCCCGGACAGTGAGACGGCCACGGACCATTGATTTCGAGTCAGACCGAACGGATACACTCCTCCCGAAGCGTTGCTTGTTTCCATGGATTGCTGCGTCCTGCACGCAGGACACTCCACCATGCCGGTGTGGTCACCGGGGACGGCGAGGAGAACCCCACAAGCACGACACTTGAACCGCACCCTCGCCTTCTTGCCCTCCACCGTGGAGGGCGATGGAACGTGTTCTTTGGCGGGTGAGGGTTGGTTGTTCTTCGGCATGTCCCGAGCATCCGACGCTTCCAAGCGGTCCACAAGGATGGCTTTTGCACCTGAAACAGGAAGGCCACGTTCTCGCAGCAGCCCCTTGAGTTCGGCGACCGTCAGGCCGTCATAATCNGAAGCCATGCGGTAGCCTCGCTGGATGGCCTTAGAAGGTTTCAGCCGTGAATCGATTCAATTTGGGTAAAACCAGCAGCGGACGGGTCCCATCGGCGTGTTTGCGTCTCGGTGAAGGGAGGATGAATCCTCTGTGGTGCGGACGCCCAGAAGCCTTCATGGTGCACCAAGCGCAGCAAGGGAACCCATCAACTGGTCGGTGAATTTCCGATAGAGTTTCGCCAGCTCCGATCGAACGGTGTGTTCGTCACCCTCGGCCAGGGCAACGAGGTCGGAGGCGGTTTGACCTCCACCCTTGGTTGCACCCAACCAGTCCAGCCACGTGACACCCGCTCCGGCGTTGACGTCAAAACGGCGATGCAGGCGAGGCCACTTGTGGTGTTGCGGTGTCATCACATCACGGGTTCCTACCAAAGCGATTGGAACCACGACGGCGTGCGGGTACGCCGCTGCCAATCGTGCAACCCCTGTTTTTCCAGGAAGGAGAAACGGGGCTTCGTTGCGCTTTGATCGAGTTCCCTCAGGGAAAATACCCAGCGCTTTTCCGTTGTCGAGAATGCTTGCTGCGCTGGCCAAAGCATCGCTTCCGCCTGCTTCTCGGTGGGTCTCGATCTGGCCCGTTGCTCGCATCACAAAGCGGGTCAGAGGGTTGCTGAAGTGCCCGTCTTTTGCAAGGTAGTGGGTCGTACGTCGAGCGGCAGCGATGACGGCGATGGGGTCGACGTGGGAAAGGTGGTTGGCAGCCAGGATGGTTGAGCCGGTTCTCGGTATCCGTTCTGCTCCATGGATGCGCCACCTGAGCAGGGGTCTCAACAACGGGGAGAGAAACATGCGAAGAGCGCTGTAAGCGGGAGTCGATGGCAGGGGCTGGGAACTTGGTGCGATGGCCCAGTGCGGCCGGAGCGCTTCCCAAGCCGCCTCCAGGTCACCCTCGCCGTCCATGAGAGCCTCTTCGCTTAGGGGTGGTTTTGAGGTTTCGTGCTCAAACGACATCAGCGGCGTGTTTCCTCGGTGCGGGAAGGACAACCGTCAAAGGGAACGCACAGGAGGAAAAGCCATGCGAGGAACCAGGGTGCTCCCCGCATTTTTGTCGTTGCTCATCGTATCGGTCCTCGTTCATCCCGTTGCGCTCGCTCAATCCGCTTGGGAAGAGGATGGATGGCTGCGCACGTCGTTTGGCCAGGAACGTCTTGATGCTGGAGACGAGTTTGGGTGCTACGGCGTGCCGGGGCTTTCATGGATCAACGACCCCGGGGCGGTCGCCCAAGCCTGCAAGACCTACATTGAAGACAGAATCAACGCCAGCAAGTGGGGTCAATCACCGCTCTCGAGCTACACGCCGGACACGCTGACGATGGCCGACCACGGGAAAGTGGCCAGCCAAGGCTTCGTGGTTCACGGGGACCAGACCGGGCTGGAGGAATCGGCGTGGCACAACAACACCGACGTCCCCACCGACCCGTGGGATTGGTACAACCTTGGTCGTCGAGGCGGTAGCCTCGAGAAAGGAATCGCCTCGCTCGAAACCGTCCAGGCTGAAGTTGAATCGGGAGGCTTGGTCAACCTCTACTGGATTGGCCGTGTCAACGACGCAACGGTTCGTCATGACCGGGACGTCCTCGCCTACCTCGACGAAACCCCGGACATTTGGCTGACCACGTGGGGCGAGGCATGGTCGTCGTGGTCGGGAAAGCGATGCTATGAACACGACCGAGACGCGGCTGAAATCGACGGTCGTACCGTGCTGACCTTCGAATCGCTGGAAACCGAAGCATGCCGCTCCGTGTCGAACGATTTGCCTTGGAACATCCCACTGACATGGCTCATCGATGTTGAGGGCGTGGAGGTCCTGGACGTTGTTTCGGTCAATTCCAATCGTTCGCTCGCTTCTATAGAGGGTGAGAAAAACACTCAGCAAGGATGGTGGCAGCAGGACGACGGCACCCTTGTGTTGTCGATTGTCAACGGTCACCCGGTCAACATTACGCTGAACGGTTCGGATGTCAACAACGACGTCCTGAAGCAAGCGGAATTTTTCAACAATCACTCGGCAGCCGTCACCGTTGCTGGACACCAGACCACGGACCTGTTCAAGTGGGCAAAGCGGTTCGTTGACGACACAAGCGTGCGATTCACCTGGCTGGTTCAGCCAAGAGTTGCAGACGATGTGGACGCTTGGATTCCGTACGCAGTGGTGGGTGTAGGTGTCCTGAGCGTGTTCATCATGCTCGGCGTTCTCGGTCGCGAGGGGCTGGGTCCCCTGGCACATCTGGTGGCAAAACCTTCGGTCCAAAACCCCTCCTTGGAGGCAGGAAACAAGCGAAGCCTTGATGCCGACGAGGAAGCCTAAGGTCAATGGAGGAAGCGACGATGGCCCAAGACGATCTCGTCATCGACCCGTGGGGAAGTGCCCAATCCACGGATTACGACCGGATCATTGAGCAGTTTGGGTTGACCTCCATGACGGGGGTTTCGCTGAGCAATCCCTCAAAGCTTCATCGTCGTGGCATCGTGTTCGCTCATCGAGACGTGGATCAGGTGGTGGAAGCCCAACGCACAGGCTCGCCCTTTGGTGTCCTCACGGGTCTTATGCCGAGTGGACAAATGCATTTGGGGCATTCCATGGTCGTTGAGCAGGCCAGATGGTTCCAGGAAAACGGGGGGGACGTCACCATCGCCGTGGCCGACCTCGAAAGTCAGGCGACCCGAGGTGTTTCTCTCTCGAAAGGACGAGAAGTCGCCCTGCGGGAATACATCGCGCACTACGCTGCACTGGGTCTTGACGCTGAGAAAACCAACGTGTACTTTCAGTCCACACGCCCCATCGTTCAGCGATTGGGTTTTCAACTCGGTAAGCGCACCAACCTCACCGAGCTTGAAGCCATTTACGGGTTCAGCGGCGAGACCAACCTCGCCCATGTTCAAGCCCCTCTTGTCCAAGTAGGTGATATCTTACACCCTCAAATGGACGACTACGGTGGGCTGCGGCCCATCGTCGTACCCGTCGGTGTCGACCAGGACCCGCACCTGCGCCTTACGCGAGGCTTGGCCTCGAAAACCAACTGGTTCAACATCAGAGACTCATCCTCCGCGGGTCTTCTGGTCAGCCTGTCGGTCCACGACGAAAACGCAGACGTCTTCGGTCAACTCCCCAACGGGCGAGTGGACAAAGCAAAGGTCGCAACCGTTTTTGAGATGGTTGTGGAGGCTGTTTCGTCGTTGGGATTCTCGGACATCATGTCGAGTCCAAAGCAGGGCCACGTGCACGTCCCTTCAGCCACGGGTCGAGACAAACACGCTCTTCGGCTGGCTCTTCTTCGCCTCGAGCGAACCTTGGGTGGACCCGGTCTGCTGGCTCCCGCCTCGACCTATCACCATTTTGCGGTTGGGATGACCGGTGATAAAATGAGCAGCAGCAAGCCGAAAACCACGCTGTTTTTNAGGGACGACCTCGGGACCGTCGAGAAGAAAATCAAGCGCGCCTTTTCAGGCGGGCAGGCGACCGTCGAGGAACATCGACGTCTCGGGGGCAACCCCGATGTGGACGTCGCCTACCAGTACATGATGTATTTCTTCGAGGAGGACGATGCGTACCTTGCTGAGATCAACGAGGCCTTCCGGTCCGGCAGGCTGTTGGCCGGTGAGATGAAGCAATTGTGCATCGAGCGAGCCACGGCGTGGTTGTCGGAACTGCATGAAATGCGAGACCAAACCGCCCACCTCGTGGAGCGTTTCCTTGCGGACGACTCACGATGACGCGCCGAGGTCATCGTTTGAGAACACAGCCGGGTCGGGCCCAACCGGCAGTTCTGCAAGTTCCTCAACCGTCAGGTCACGTTCCGTGGCGTCCGGATGGAGAATCATTGAGTGTCCGTGAGGATCCAACAGCACCAACGAAATGGGTTCGGCGTCGTGCCCGCCGAGGTTGCCAAGCGTGAGTGTCATGTGCTGCAGGGTCGCCATCTGGTCCATCAACGTCGCCCGCTCGTCTTCTTCGGCGCTTAGAAATTGGTTCGCAAGGTCCCGTTCAACCATGTTGATGATTTCTTGAAATCGGTTCAACACGCCCTCAACGTTTGAGACGTACCCCGTTGCGTTGCTGCCCGGATTCACCTGGAGGTCCAACTCAGGGATGGCGACCGTGCATGAGGACGAGCGAACAACTCGAGCGCTCAACTTTTCCTCCGTGTCGAGGACCATCGACCAACCGCCTGCTTTCTTTCCTTCTGCGGGGATGAAATCCGTTTGACGCCAACCGCAATCATGACACAGAATGGTGACCTGTGTGTGTTCACCGAAGTAAGGGATTTCGTCAACGTGAGCGATCATGTTGACGTTTCCCGTCGAAGAGCAAACAGGGCACGGCAAATCAATGGCTTGCTCCTTCATTCATACACGTCCGTAAGGTTGTCCGGGTGAACGGCAAAGCCTTCCATTTCGGTGCCTTTGATGCCTCGACAGCCTTGAGGCAGCAGCAGCAAACGGGTGTCGGTGATGCGTATGATTTGGCCTTGGACATCGCCTTCAATGAACTGATTCAGCATGCTGAGGGCTTGTTGGAATTCGGTGGTTCGCTTCATCATTCGTTTCATTTCAACGATGCAACCGTGCCCGTCGGCGACCCAGTCCATGAGGGCTCCGCATCCAGTCAGGTCAAGCAGCGTTGAGTTGTGCAGCACCATCTCGCCATCGTAAAGGGGAACGGGTGCATTTGGGTACAACTGACCGAGGTTGTGGTACGTAACTTCCGCTCGTGGCATACGAGGTGCAGCGGTCCGTCCAGAGCTTGGCATTGCAAATCGACGTGGACCACGTTCCGAAGACGTTGGACTCGGAGAGGGTTCGGCGTTTTGGTCCAGTTTCGCCTCTGCGGCCTCCAAAAGATTCAGATCCGGCATGGGTGGAACCGCAGCGTCATCGCTTGAATCCTGCGTTGGTGTCTGCGAAAAGGCATCGAGCGAAGACTGCGCTTCGTCCTTCTCTTTCCGTCTTCCCCGCCGCACGGGNTGCCATGCGAGCGAGGCTTCTTCAACACTCCCCTCGGGAGGGCCGGTGCGTTCGTGTTCCAGCCCGTTGTTCGGCCGGCCAACCACCAAGCGCTCCAGCAACCAATGCCTCAATGCCCAAGGTTCAAGAAGTGTCGGGAAAGTGAGGTCAACATGCCAGAACACCAGACCGTGATGAAGACCGGAACAAGCACCGTGGGTATCACCTTCAAAGGAGGCGTTGTTGTTGGCGCAGACCACCGTGCAACCATGGGACATTTCATCGCCAACAAGAGCGTTCAGAAACTCTTCAAGATCGGCCACAACCTTGCGCTCACCACCGCTGGGCTGGTGGGCCATGCGCAGTCCTTGTCGCGCACGCTGGCGGCCGAAGTGGCTCTTTTCGAACTGCGACGCCAGCAACCCATGACCGTCAAAGGCGCAGCGACACTGACGGCCAACATTCTGTCGGGCCGCCCACACTGGGTCCAACTCCTCATCGTCGGTGTTGATGAAGACGGTGGCCACGTCTACTCCATTGATTCCGCAGGCGGGTCCATTCCTGACGTGTACTGCGCTACAGGCTCCGGGTCTCCTTACATGTACGGTGTGCTCGAAGACGGCTTCAAGGACAACATGACCCAAGCGGAGGCCTTAAAACTCGCAGCACGGGCCCTCCATGCATCGGGACAGCGTGATGCGGCCTCCGGCAACGGCATGGATTTGGCCGTCATCACGCCCGGTTCCGGCTACCAACAAGTCTCCCAAGACGACATTGCCAAACTCCTGAAGTGAGTCTCTTTCTCCCGCGGCTCTGCCGCCATGCACCGTTGCGGTGCACTGTGGTCCACGACGACTGCGGGAGCGAAAGGTGAACATCATGCAAATGACCTACAGAGAGTTGAAAGACGAAATCGCGAAGATCATTCCTCGTTCAATCGATTACGAGATCGATCTGGAAGCTGGAAACATCGCCATCATTACGGCGGACATGAAACCCTTCACGGGCCAGGACGGGTTGATTGGGAAAATCGCTCGTCGCGTCAAGCGAAAAATCGTTCTCCGCACACCCATTGATGCCATGATGGACATGGACAAGGCTCGAGACGTCATTCAGGAGATCATCCCTGAGGACGCCGACATCACGGAGATGTACTTCGATGCGTGTTACAGGGAGGTCATCATCCAGTGTCGACAACCGGGAACCGCCATCGGTCGTCGAGGCGAGAACAGCAACGCAATTCGAGACAAAACGGGATGGGCCGTGAAGGTTGAGCGAACCCCACCGTTGTTCTCAAAGACCGTCCACGACATCCGCATGTACCGACAATCCCACGGCGATGAACGTCGTAAACTCTTGAAAGATTTCGGGTTGAACATCCACCGTCCGACTCGGCCGGGCGGCACCTGGGCTCGTGTCACGGCCCTCGGGTCGTACCGTGAAGTCGGTCGGGCGTGCCACTACGTCACCACCAACGAATCGCGCATCATGATCGATGTGGGCGTAAACATCGCCTCCGACACGGATCCGATGCCGTTCTTCAACGCACCCGAAGCGTTGCCGCTCGACAAATTGGACGCAGTTGTGCTGACCCATTCCCACCTCGACCATGCGGGCATGCTTCCGGTGTTGTTCAAGTACGGATATCGCGGGCCCGTTTACTGCACACCACCCACACGAGACCTCATGCTTCTGCTCCAAACGGACTACCTCAAAGTCGGTGGAGCAGAGGGCAAGCGCACTCCGTACGACATGGAAGACATTCGAATGTGCATGAAGCACGTCGTTGACGTCGATTGGGATTCCACGACCGACATCGCCCCCGATGTCAAACTCACCTTCTCCAACGCCGGTCACATTCTGGGTTCCTCTGCGGTTCACCTCAACATCGCAGACGGCAAGCACAACATCGTGTTCAGCGGTGACCAAAAGTACGAGAAATCGTGGTTGTTTGACGCAGCAAACACGCGGTTCCCACGAGTGGAAACCCTGGTGATTGAATCGACCTACGGGGCCTCTGGCGACTATCAACCTTCTCGCCAGGAGGCGAATCAAGAGCTGCAGGACATCGTCTCTCGGACGCTGCAGCGGGGCGGCAAGATGATTTGTCCCGTGTTTGCCGTCGGGCGAAGCCAAGAAGTGATGATCGCCATTGACGAACTGTTCCGCTCCGGCACGGTCAAGCCGGTTCCGGTTTGGCTCGACGGTATGATTCAGGAGGCGACCGCCATCCACGCTTCCCACCCCAACTATCTCACCAAGGCGCTGAGTAAATCGTTGCTCAGAGACGACGGCGAGAATCCGTTCACCAGCGAATGGTTCCGCCCCGTGAAGGGTCGAGAACTGCGAGAAAGCATCGTCATGGACTCCTCGCCGTGCATCGTTCTTGCCACGTCCGGTATGCTCAACGGCGGCCCGGTGATGGAATACTTCAAGAATTGGGCGCATGANGANCGAAACTCTCTTTGTTTCGTCGGGTATCAAGCCGAAGGCACGTTGGGACGTCGACTTCAGAAGGGCTTCGGAGAGGTGCCCATGCTCATCAACGGGAAAACCGAGATCGTGAAGATCGGATGCGAGATGGTGACCATTGACGGATTCTCTGGGCATTCCGACCGACGGCAACTGCTCGATTTCGTTGACCGAATCAACCCTCCTCCCAAGAACATCATTTGCCACCACGGGGACTATCAGAAGTGCAACGAACTTGGTTTGACGTTGCGCGAGCGGTACAACTGCCTCACCTTTGCACCAAGCAACCTTGAGACGGTCCGGTTGTTTTGATCACAGCGGCATGTCGATCTGCTGCTCAAGCGGATCGGGTAGGTTTGAACTGTCCTCCGGCGTTGAGGTGCCGGCCTGACCGGCTGATTTTGAGACGGCTAAGCTACGTCGGTTGGACGCTGGGGAGCCAGAGTACAGAACGAACACGCCTCCAACGCCGGTGGCCAACAACGCCCCCAAGGCCAATGTGAGGGTATACTCACCAGAGTTGATTCCGGCCAACCCAGCGAGGACCAACACAGCCGCGCCACCGATGACGAGCAACGGACGNGTCCCACCAGCCATGGAGGTGCTATCACCATGGTGTTCATGAACCCGTTGTGCGTGTAGGTGCTCATGCAATCGTCAAAAACACCCGCCTGTCCAGGCTGGCTGATGACCGCCGTCGCACCGTGGGGCGAGAACGCAGAGGATGCCTTCGATCAGGGGCTGGTCGAACTGGGTCTCGGCGACGTTCGCCTCATCCAGGCTCAAGGGGCCATGCTTCCGCTCGGATTTGAGGCCACACCGCCTCGACCNTTGGCNATGGGCACGCTGGTGGAGTGTCATCTCGCCACGGCTTATGCGTGGAACGGCTCGTCCGCGTCAGCCGGCGTCGCATGGGCGTCGTGCGTCACACCCGAAGGCGATGAATGTTCCATCGTCTCAACGATCGCCACCGACCTCGACTACGAGGAAACGATCCTGTTGCTGCGAAGAAATCTCCAGCGTCGGCTGGCAAGTCGCGACCTGGAAGTGGTTCAGTTTGACGTTGCTGTCGACGAGGTTACGGCAGGGCAGGACCATCACGGGGTGGCCGTTGCAGCGCTCATCTTGCCGGACTCACTCTCGCTTGGTGCACGAACCCGCACGGGACCCATTCGAGGTGGACTGACTCGAAAAGCTGCCCCNGAGCCCAGAAAGCGAGTGGACACGAAAGCCCCAGCTGCTCCAGCTCGACGTCCCGGACAGCCCAAAAGCAATCACGATTTCACCCTCTGAGGCGATGCGGTGTCCGAACAATCGTGGTTGGTCATCCGTTGCCCGTCCTGTCTCCAATGCTCGGGACACCGCCGACAGAAAGGTCGATGCCCCCACTGCGGCTCTGCATTGGACGGAACCTCGGAAGTGGTGAAGGTGTGCACCTCCGGTGGCGAATTGTTGACGGAAGTGGCACTTGCAAACACGCCCAGCGAACTCCGAGACGAACTGCGCGCACGCTTGTCATCCACGGTTCCCGAGGAACAAACAGCGTCCATTTCCATGCGTGCGTTGCTTCGAAAATTACGAGATATCGCTGATGAAGAAGGGGTCGTTGACGTCGATTCTGTTTCAAATCACCTTCGAAAGAACGAGGTGGACGCTCCTGCCGAAGGGCTGATGGAGCAAGCGGAGGTTGAAGGACTGGTTCTACGATTGGACGAGACACGCTGGATGTTCTTTGAGTGAAGTTCATAGGTGAGACGCCGTGGCACACAACAAGGGCGTATGGGTTAGTTTGGCCTATACTCGGGCGTTTGGGACGCTTGGACCCAAGTTCAAATCTTGGTACGCCCACCATCATTCGGGAAGCACGATGCTGTGCACCCACAAGACGTGAAATCCGAATTGAGTTTTGATGAAATTGGTTGGCACGGTCTCCAACTCCGAGGCCCACACGGCGTCCTCAAAGGTTTGTGCCATCTGACCCTCGATGAATTCTCCAAGGTCGCCTCCTTTGCTTCCACTGGGGCAATTCGAGTACTTTTTGGCGAGTTTCTTGAAGGTACGAAACGGTTTCTTCGAGGTGTTGATCTGTTCGAGGATTTGCTTTGCATCGGGCTTGTTGGCAACCAAAATGTGGCGCACATGCGCCTTCCTGGGCTTTCTTCGTCGGTCATGTCGTCGCATGGCCCTTCAACTCCCTGTGGACACGTGCAGCCGACCGGTCAAAAAGATGTGCGATGCACCAAAACACCAAGCACAAGGCAACGCCAGGGACACCACGGGACATCATCTCCACCTCGAGATCGTTGGAAAGCTGCGGAATCAGTGCGGACCACCCGAGCAAGTAGGACATCAGAGCGAACAGGGTGTGAGGTGTCAGTCGTTTGGGATGCAGCCAGGCCAGGTTGCGACGGTGATGCTCAACGGCCATCATCAAGCCCACGCTGCCAAAAAAATGGAGGGGGCGAAGCCCACTCGTTTCCTTTCTATAGATGCTTTGCACGGGTCGTTCAGCGATGCGGAATCCGTGCCTAGCGAGATTGATCAGCCAAAAATTGGGATAGCCATATCCCGACCATGAACGCCCCCAATCCCAATCCCTGAGGACCGTGTGCGACGTGGCGGTGAAGCCGCATTGTGGGTCCCCAACGGGCGTTGCCGAGGCCAAGGTGGTGAACCATGAGAGGATTGTGCTGGCCCGCTGACGATGGGCAGGCATGCGATTGTATCCTTCCTCGTGCAGGCTCCGGTTTCCTTTAACGTAATCCGCATGACCGTCAACAATGGGTTGGACGAGACGTTCCAAATCGTCGGGGTTCATCTGTCCGTCTCCGGCCATCACCACGCTGATGAACGGCCCCTTGAACCGCTCCAGCAGCGCTCGATGGCCTCGGTCGATGGACGCCCCTACACCGTCTCCGCCACCAAGGATCATCACGACCTCGCAGGGAGCGGACGCGTTGGTGGCTCTCTGGTTTGTTCCATCGGTTGAACCGTCGTCGACCACCACGGCGATGTCCACAACATCGGGGAGACTTTCCATCACTCCGGCGATGTGGTCCTCTTCGTTGCGCGCCGGGATGACCACGCCAACATGCCACCCGTTGAGCATGACACGACCAACGGAACGGTGTCAATCAATCTATGCGTGAAAAGGCACGAACACGTCAAGGACAAGAACAGGGTTCATAGCCTGTTCAACCGAACCCGGTTCGTGAGCGGTCCTCTGTCGCGTGTGGTCCTCATCGGACAAGACATTGAGTTGAGAATCGTTTCGCTGGTTGTTCGCTCCAAAGAAGTGGCTTCGGAGGTGGTGCTCTTCGATACCGGTTCTGGCGACGAAACCATTCAACTGGCCGAGGAAGTTGGCTGCGCTGTTTTTCCCTACAACGGCGACTTGAGCCCTCAGAGTGTTACCCGATTCGCGTTGAAATCCGGCATTGAATGGAACGGCGCCACCCTTTTTCTTCCAATCACGTCAAACTGGAAGTTGTCTCAGCTCCCCCTCAGCGTGAACCGAGCGCGAGAGGGTTGGGACATTCATTACCTCTACAGAATCGAAGAGCACGAGGGGCCCCAGGATTCGGTGTGTTTGTCGCGAACCGTGATGGCTCACCTCATCGCGGGACCACGAGGCATAACGGAACTCGCCGGACTTGACGACGAATCCACCTCCGACGACGTCTCGGAAACCCTCCGCGTCCGCTTCGTCAAGAGCGACGCACCCATTCAGTTGCCTCAGCGACAATCGCTTGCAACCGCCTCCCGTTTTGCCCAGTTGTTTTACTGGATGCTTGAGTCGAAACACCCGCTTCTTTTGTTTGGGATCCCCGGGGTCGTGTTGTTCGTTCTGGGGTATCGACTCTCAGGAGATCTCGCCACGATGTTTACAGAGTTGAACTCAACCTCCATCGGCGTCACGCTCATCACCGTTGCCATGACGCTGATTGGCTTGTTCGCCATGATGGTCGCGCTCATTCTGTACATCATGGGCAAGCAGGTGGCTCGAATCCAGAACCAGTACAATTGGCCCAAGGGGAGTTGAGGGATTGCCCGGCACATTGGTTTGCCTCGACATGGACCGAGTTTTGGTCGACCACCTCTCCACGTGGCAGTTCGTTTACGACCAGTTGGGAATCTCAAACGATGAATCCTTTGACCTGTACAATCAAGGTCTGCTGGATGAATGGGAGTGGATCAAACTTGACTTGGCCCTGATCAAGTCTGCTCCTGGGGGCAACATAACCGATGAGCGCCTGCGCAACCTGATGGAAGGCATGCCGATGATGAAGGGCTGGCATGGCCTCATTGACCACCTGCTCGAACAGGGCGTTCATGTCGCCATCGTGAGCGGAGGGCTGCAAAAAACCGCACGGGACATCGCCGCCTCGTTCCCCTCCGACGGTCCATGGCGACGGCGCTGGGGGGGCATTGACCGCCACACGGCCCGGGAGAAGTGCGGT
>FUFK010044115.1_pt1 | contig 78736 bp, 76 predicted proteins | sample 1021851 | NCBI WGS metagenome assembly FUFK01 (sample SAMEA51879418, study PRJEB19060) | metagenome | reverse complement strand
GCCTTTGGAACTCCAGTTGTACCTGAAGTAAATATATAGAAGGCTGTATCTTTTGCAGTAACTTTGCTGGTTATACCTAAATTATTAGACTTAGATGCATCTATTAATGTATCTAAGTTAGATGCCCATTGAGGACATTCATAATTACTACCATCTTTAACCCAATATATATCAGATTTATCTTTAATGTTAACCTCACTAAGAACTTCTTCGAGAGAGGAAGCAAGTTCTGCACCCACAATACATTTTTTGGAGTCAGATGAATTAATGCAATGAATAAGAGGATTTCCGGTCAAGCTTGTATTGATAAGTACGCCAATAGCTCCAATTTTGTTGAGAGCTAAAATGCTTACTATATAATTTGGTCTGTTTTCCATAAAAAGAACAACTCTATCCCCGAGTTTCACACCATCATCAACTAGTTTATTTGCTAAAACGTTAGCCGCTTCATTTGTTTGATCATAAGTCCATTTCTCATTTTCAAAATATATAAAGTCATTAGAACCAAACTTAGTTACAGTTTCTTCAAAAGAGTGCGCTAATGATGCGTTATCATCTGGACTGGGGAACTCATATCTCATTAGAGGAATAAGATATCTTAGTTCACCTAATACTCTAAAAAATTCTCTTATTTTTTTAAACATTTAATTTATATATATATTTTTAATATTATAATGCCTAATCATTTTTGTAGGAATTATTATGAATGACTTAAATCAATACGACTTTGTAATATTTGGAGCAACTGGATTTACTGGAAAACTTGTTGTCGAGTATGCAATTAATCAATATGGCAATAATAGCGACATTTCATGGGCTATTGCTGGAAGAAATAACGAAAAACTTGAAGAAGTTAAGGATAATTTTAATCTTCCCCCTGATATTGGCATTATGATAGTAGATAGTAATGATCAGGCATCCATTGATGCAATGGTAAGAAAGACAAAATGTGTATTAACAACAGTTGGCCCATATCAATTATATGGTGAAAAAATTATCACATCGTGCATATCATCTGGAACTGATTATGTCGATTTATGTGGAGAGCCAGGTTTTATGTATAAAATTATTTCTGAACATTCTGAAGAAGCAAAACAAAAAGGCTCAAGNATAGTTTTTTCTTGTGGATTTGATAGCATTCCTTTCGATCTNGGNGTTTTATTTGTTCAAGAGGAAGTAAAGGCAAAGTTCAATAAATATGCTCCTTCAGTAAGGGGAAGAGTAAGGGACATGAATGGAGAGTTTTCTGGTGGAACGGCTGCATCCATGAAGGCAACAATGGCTGCTTTGCATTCAAACCCTGATCTTATTAATGTTCTTATTAATCCTCATGCTTTATGTGAAGGTTTTCAAGGCGTTCAACAAGATGACGACTCTAAACCAAAATATGATGAAGAGCTTGATACTTGGGTAGCTCCTTTTTTTATGGCTCCAATAAATACCAAAAATATTCATCGCTCTAATAAATTGTTAAATCATATTTATGGAGAAGACTTTAAATATAATGAAATGTGGATTCAGGGATCAGGAGAAGAGGGTAAAGCTGCTGCAGAATTTATATCAACAATGAATCCCTTAGGAGATGCTCCAGAGCCAGGTGAGGGACCCTCTAAGGAATCAAGGGAAAATGGAAANTACGATGTTCTTTTTTGTGCAGATTTAGATGATCAAACTATAAAAGCCTCAGTTAGCGGAGACATGGATCCTGGTTATGGATCAACTTCTAAAATGATAACAGAAAGCGCAGTTTGTCTTGTTAAAGATTGTAAAGATTTACCTGGCGGTATTTATACGCCAGCTGCATCAATGGGTGAAAAATTGATCAAAAGATTAGAGAGAAATGCAGGACTTTCTTTTAAAGTAGAATAGTTTAAAGCTTTCCCTTCTCTCTTAATTCTGATCTAATTTTTGTAGCACTTATGGAAGATATTTCTTCATCGAATGATTCTTCTTCAAATACATAACCAACTCCTCTNCCATAAGTTATGTTGGTTANATTNGGCACAAGCATTATTTCATATTCNTTGCCTCTCTCGTAACCATCTTTTAAAAGATTTTCCTCAATATTTTTACAAACATCTTCCCAGGAAAATGGATTATCATCTTGTCCTTTTCCACCTGATGACCCCTCAACATCTCTCACCTGAATGATTACCTGACCTGTTTTTTTTACAGATCTTTTAAATAGTTCTTGATGACCTTTGTGCCATGGTTGCCACCTTCCTAGCATTTGAACAGTTGGCTTTTTCCAATCAAACATTTTCTAAAATTTTAGCTGCAATAGTTTCATGATTTGTGTCATTCATTTCTATAACTTCATAATCTACTTCACTCGGCTCCTCAAACATCTTATTTGTATCTTCATACCTGCCAGATTTGATTGTATTCATCCAAATTGTAATATCTGGATTGAAATTTTTTTTTGTTTCACTGGTAGGACATACAAAATCACATATTACTATTCTTCCCTGAGATTTTTCAAAATCAGCCAAGTTCTTCATTCTTAAACTTTGNCTNNTTCTNCCTTCNNNNGAAAAATCCCAGTCATTTGCCATTTCTCTTACAATGTCTGCGTTATACCATGCAGCTTTCAAGATTGGCTGCATCCTTTTTGCTAAGTATGTTTTGCCACTTCCAGGAAGACCCATNATTAAAATTTTCATTATCTAATCTTTGTAATAGTAAAAAGTTCGTTATTAAATTCTATATTTCCAGAATTTTCAATAGTTCTTTTAACCTTATTATAAAGTCTTGGATTTTTTTCAATTAATTGGATATCTTTTTCAGGGATTTGTCCTACATAAAGAATGTTTGCCCACTTTGCATCAGTATTATGTCCAAATAACTCAGTTACAGTCTGATCAGGCGCTTTTTTAAANNTAAAGTTGTANGAAACTGGATTTGAAAANNTATACAAATTATTTTCTCCAGTTGGATTATNTTTTAAATAATCAATTATATCTNTTGCATTGTTAGGAAATGCCTCTTTTTCTTTNAAAGCAGTTTTNAAAACTCTTTGAATNCTTTTTCCACCATAAGAGTGAGTCACCAAAAGCTTNCCAGATTTATTCAATANCCTCATTAAAGGNCCAATNACATTATTTACTTTTATCTTGACTGAAGAAGCTGCTCTATAGGCTTGAGAAGCAATAATTANATCATAATTATTGTTCTTATAATCATTGTTAAGAAATTGTNTAAGNTGNCGTGAATTATCTTCCCTATATATTCTNACAATACAGGGGTTTGAATATGAAGTTCTCCCTTTGTTGTCAATCTCAATTCCCCAGTATTTTTTAATAAAGTTTCCAAGTTTATTACCTGTAATTTGTGAATTAAAATCATAAGAATTGTCGCTTTTAAGAATTAAATTAAATTCTCTTATTTTTTTGTTATTAATTTTAGATGCACTTTCTATTAAACCAAGTTCTGAAAATTTAACGTTTGTCATTGTTACTAAAAGGTTTGGATGTTCAACAAACCTATCTGGCATTTTTTCTAAAGTATTTTTTAGATCTTCATAACTTATTTCTTTGCCGGTAATAAGAAGTGATGTGTATGGATGATATCTATGAAAACTTTTAATGATGTTAGCATTAATTGTTCCATCTCCAGTTCCAGCATCAAGTATTCTTAAATAAGATTTATTTTGAGATAGTCTTGAAATATAGGGATAAATCTTTTCTGATATTGCCTTTTTTTCCCCAGTATTCTGGATAAATGATAGGTATTTTAACCTATCGTCAAAAAATCTTTTCTTGCCCATTTTTCCCCTATAAATAGCTAGATAAATAATAATCTAAATAAGTAAATAATGCATTTACTCCTTAGATATTTTGAGATTAAAATACCAATTAATTAGGGAGCATAACACATGTCAAAATCGCAGTTGCCATTAATGATCGGGATAGGAACCAGAATTAGAAAATCACCTTATTATGATTCTAATCTCAAGTATGGAGTCACAGGTTTTACCGTTTATAACAAAATGTATTTGCCTACAGCTTTTTCAGGTCCTGAGAAAGAATATGAAAGCTTAATAAATGATGTAACATTTGGTGATTTTGCGGCAGAACGTCAAATCGAAATTAATGGAAAGGATGCTTATAACTTTGTTAGGTATATAACACCAAGAAACTTAGAGAAGTGTGAAATTGGTTTTTGCAAATACATTATTCTTACAGACATGGATGGTGGAATAATTAATGATGCTTGTTTGTTGAGACTTGAAGATAATAAATTTTGGATTTCACCAGGTGATGGAGATGTTATCTTATGGCTTCAAGGAATTGCAATTAATTCTGGAATGGATGTTTCAATCCATGAGCCTGATGTCTCTCCTTTACAAATAAGTGGACCAAAGTCAGGAAAGTTAATTCAAAAGTTATTTAACGGTCAGCATGATGATTTAGGCTACTACAAAGCGAGACAGACTAATCTTGATGATATACCAATGGTAATTGCTAGAACTGGTTGGAGTGGAGAGCTTAGCTATGAGTTATACCTTCAAGATAGAAAATTAGGCAATAAACTTTTTGAATTAGTTTATGATGCTGCACAGGAATTTAATGGAAGAGTTATTGCACCTAATACAATAAGAACCATTGAAGGTGGATTACTCTCATATGGAAGTGATTTTGGAAGAGAGCATAATCCATATACTATTGGATTTGGGAGATTGGTAGATCTGGATCAAGAAACTGATTTTATAGGTAAAGAAGCCCTTAAAAAAATAAAAGAAGATGGAATTAAGGAAAAACTTGTTGGCCTTGAACTTGATGGAGATCCCTTATTAAAAGCTCCTGAAAATTTCTGGCCCGTAAATAATTCTGAAAAAAAAGTTGGAAGGGTCTCCAGAGCATTTTTCTCACCTCGACTGAAAAAGAATATCGCTCTTGCAATTGTAGATATTGAGTTTGCTGATGAAGGTTCCAAACTAGTAGTTGAGAGTCCTTATGGAGACTTAAATTCTGTCGTTGTGAAGATGCCTTGGTTTCAAGCAGAAAAAGATACTAATCTTGATTAATATGATCAAAATCTTTTTTCTTTTTTTATCATTTTTTTGTTTAAACTTATCAGCAATGATTATAGATAATCTTAATGATGTTAGAGCTAAGTGGTCAGCAATATCTGATCAGGTAATGGGTGGAATATCTGAAGTTAACTTTTATGAAATAGAAGAAAATGGTGAAAAATTCTACAGACTGGAAGGCGATGTCAGTACCGAAAATAATGGTGGGTTTATTCAATCTAGGGTTGGCGTGTATTTAAATAGCAATGATTTTGAGGGCATTAGGCTAAAAATTAGAGGCAATAATAACGAATACTTTGTCCACTTAAGGGCTCCAAGAATGATGCCTTGGAATTACTATTATGCTGAATTTTATGCTTCAAACGAATGGCAAATCATTGAACTACCTTTATCAAGTTTCAAATACTCCAGAAATCAAAAGCAAGGTCTTGATTTCAAAACAATAAGATCTATTGGGCTAGTTGCATATGGTAAAGATTTTACTGCTCAACTAGACATTGCAAATATAGAACTTTACTAAAAAGTGCATTTCTCAGATCAAGACAGATTTTTTATGGAATCTGCCATGGAACTCGCTAAGGAATCTTTTTTGAAAGATGAGGTTCCAGTTGGCGCAGTGGTCGTTAAGGAAAACAAAATAATTGGGAGCGGAAGAAATACTGTAATTGCTGATAATGATGTCAGTTCTCATGCAGAAATTAATGCATTAAGATCTGCTTCAAAAGAATTAAATAATTTTAGACTAAATGGATGTAGCATTTATGTTACTTTAGAGCCTTGTCACATGTGTGCTAAAGCAATTGTTGATGCAAGATTAGATATGTTAGTTTTTGCTGCAAAAGAACCTAAAACTGGAAGCATCTGCTCAATTGATAACTTTCTAGAAAACAAAGCATTGAATCATTCAGTAAAGTATAAATTTGGATTAAGTGAAGATATCAGTGCAAATTTATTAAAGGATTTTTTTAAACAAAAAAGATAACTAAAGTATTTTTTCCATAGTTGTGTGAGGAATTCCAGTATCAGAACCTTCATACTTTCTCACTGACTTGTACCCAGACTTTTCATAAAATTCTATTACATGATTTCTTGCATTTAGAACAATTTTATTTATTCGTTTTTTTTTCGCTTCTGCTTCAAGCAATTCAATTATTTTTACACCAATCCCTTTTCTTTGAAAATTCTCATCGATTGCCATATATCTTATTTGCGCTTCGTTATCGCTATTAAAATGAAGTCTCCCGCATGCGATTATCTTATTATCAATTACTCCAATTAGATGATAGCTTGAATCTTCGTATTTATCCTTTAAAGACTCAATGGATTTACCTATTGGCTTTCTTAAAATTTCCCATCTAAATAAATCATATTCTTCAAATTCTTTAGAACTTGAAGGTGTCTTGAAGAGTATATTATTCATTTAATTCTAACCACACAGGACAGTGGTCAGATGGTTTTTCCATTGCACGAGCATCGTAATCAATACCAACGGCATTAATTGAATTTTTTAAATTCTCTGATAATAGAATATGATCAATCCTTAGACCTCTTTTAGGGCTTTGGTCAAACATTCTTGATCTATAATCAAACCAAGAATAAATGGATGACTCGGTAGGATAAATTTCCCTCCATGAATCAACAAAACCCAAGTTTTTAATGCTATTCCACATTTCCCTTTCTTGAGGTTGAAATGAAGTTTTTCCCTCTCTTAACCATCTTTTTGCATTTTGTTCACCAATTCCAATATCAATGTCTTCAGGGGATACATTAAAGTCTCCCATTATTATTAAGTTTTTTTCGTTCTTTTTAAGATCAGAAATATGCGAATGAAGATCATCATAAAATTTTATTTTCTTTGGAAACTTTGTTTCATGATTGATATTTTCACCTTGAGGAAAATAACCGTTCATGACAATTATTTCGCTTTTACCNTATGTAAATTTTGATTGTATAAATCTTTTTTGATCCTCATCAGAATCATTAATGAAACCCTTAACAGTATTAACTGGCTTTTCCTTACTTAAAATTGCGACACCATAATGTCCTTTTTGACCCCAAAATTCTGCGTGATATCCTATTTCATTTATGACCTCAATTGGAAATTCAGGATCGTCAACTTTAGTTTCTTGAAGCCCAATGACATCTGGATCGATGGTATCTCTCAAATGTTCAATCTGATGTGGCCTGGCTCTTATACTATTAATATTAAAAGAAACTATTTTCATATTATTTTACTGACGACAAAATTATCTCTTTCTCAAGATCTATAAAATCATTAATTATATTTGTAGATTCAATTAATTGATAATCGTCTATTAAATTAATATTATTTTCTATANTAGTATCAGATTNATTAAAGTCTTCCATTTCTTTATAAGAGNTAAATTCTTCCAATCCAACCTTNAGCCTTCTTTCATTTTCAATGCTTAATAGCCAGTCTTTACGCAACTCTTTTTGTGTTTTTCTGTCTTCAAGATTTAAGCTCAACTTCTTTTTATTTTTATTTAAGTCATACCTATCTCTTACTTTNTTTAGATAATTTANATTNGGCTCTTCACTTAAACGAAATTCATAATTTGCGATAACTTTTTCAATTAGATCTGGNTTAATTTTAAATTTTTTATGCCTATATGGCCTGATTACATCCCATTCCATAGCAGTCGGATAGGAACTTTCACCAACTGATTCAATATCCCAAGTTACAGGAAGTTCTATATCAGGAATTACTCCTTTATTTTGAGTACTCATTCCATTGATTCTGTAGTATTTAGATTCCGTAATTTTAATTTGTCCTTCTGATAAACTCTCTAAACTTTGAACAGTTCCTTTCCCAAATGTTCTTTGTCCAACAACAAAACCTCTTTTGTAATCCTGAATAGCTCCTGCAACTATCTCAGAAGCAGATGCAGAATAGCGGTTAACTAAAACNAGCATAGGTTTATCCCAAACTTGAACAGCTCTTGANGCACCATAAGGTTGAATGTAGCCTCGACTTTGTTTAACTTGAACAGTTGGACCTGATGAAACAAATAACCCAATGATCTTATTAGCTTCTATTAATGCACCACCACCGTTATTTCTTAAGTCCAAAATTACAGCATCTACATTTGAAGCANTAAAATCNTTTAGTATTTTTTTNACATCATTGCTACTACTCCTATAGTCTTTAACTCTATTCTGATACTCGTTAAAGTCTATATAAAAAGATGGTAGATCAATTATCCCAATCTTATTATTATTTATATTAATAATTTCTGATTTTGCTGCTCTATCCTCAAGTTTGATTTCCTCTCTTTTNAGAGTCACCAATTTGGTTGAATCGCTTGACGAGTCAAATGAAATAAATTCTATCTCTACTTCAGTTCCTGCTTCACCCCTAATTAAATCAACCACTTCATCAATTCTCCATCCAATAACGTCTTGATAATTATCTGTCCCAATTTGCCTGATTTTTGTAATCCTATCTTCTGGTTTAATTTTTCCAGATTTTTCAGCAGGACCACCAGGAACCAAACTTATGATTTTTGTGTAGTCATCCTCTATGCCAAGTAGAGCACCAATGCCATTAAGTTTTAAGCTCATATTGACATCAAAGTCTTCTGCAGATCTTGGCGATAAATATGTTGAGTGAGGATCAAATTGGTTAGACAAAATATTTATTGCCAATGAGAATATGTCTTCCTCTTTTTGTTGAGTTATTCGTCTTATTCTATTCTTATATCTTTTTATTAAGTCATTTGATGGCTCTGAATTTGATGAATCGGATAATTTTGCAACTAATAGATCATTTTTGGTTTCTAGTTTCCAAAGTTTATAGAGATCATTAAAATTAGATTGCCATTGGTTATCTTCATAATAAATATCTAAATATTCTTTTTTTGAAAAGTCGAAGGTATTTTCTTCAATCAAATCAATTTGATATTCAAAGAAATCAGTCAATCTGTCAAAATAAAGATTAATTAATTCATAAGCTAACTTAATGTCAAAATCACCGTCAATGACATCTCTTGATTTCTTAATATATGACTGAACTTCTTTTTCAATAAAAAGATTCTTTTCTTTATCAAGCTTCTCAATTATTGCCTCAAAATACCTTTCATTGAAATTATCTTTATCAATTTCTTGAATGTAATGTTCATTGTTAAGTTTCTTAAAAATCTCTTGGCTAAGCTCTCTTTTAGAATCACTAAGTTCAATACTTATATATTCCTCAGCAATGACAAAAGAACATAATAATAAAATACAAAGTCTAAAATTGATCATAATATTTATAAGCCTTGAGACTTGGCTGCTTCTTCTCTAACTATTTCTGGAGATCCAAGCATTTGTCTATTTACACCAATTCTTTTGAACCAGTAATGTAATCCAAGTAAATCTGTAAATCCCATTCCTCCGTGAACTTCTGTTGCTTTTTTTGAAACCATCTTGGAGATATCTGAAATATGAGATTTTGCATGACATGCCATAATTTTCTTATTTTTTTCTTTGCTATCAAAAGAATGTGCAGCGTGCCAAAGAATTGAATAGCATGGCTCAAGCTCTGAAGCCATTTCAGCACACATATGTTTTACTGCCTGAAATGATCCGATAGCTCTATTAAATTGTTTTCTTTCTTTTGAATAATCAATAGCTTTATCTAACATAGCTTTTGATGCTCCTAATGAGTCAGCAGCGATTACTATCCTACCTGCATCAATTGCATTATCAACTGCTTCTTTTGAACTTGAAGTATTTTCTAANATATCAACCTCAGTATTTTTAAAAATTATTTCTTTGAATACTCTAGTTTTATCAACNGTAATCAAATCNACAANTTCAATTCCAGNTGATTCCAAGGAAACAATACCTATTTGACCATCTTTATCGCATACCATTATGTGTGTTGCATAATCAAAATCCATAACAAAAAAAGTTTTGCCATTTACTTTATTTTTTGAAAAGCTAAGCTCTGATTCATTTCTTGATCCAAAAAATTCTGAAAAACCAATACCAAAATTAATATTATTATTAGACATTTCATTTAAATAAAAATTTCTTTGCTCCTCATTTGCACCATATTTAATTGCTATTGGAGCCATAACATATGAGCCTGTAAAGGGTAGGGTAGCTATACCTTCTCCAAGACTTTGTGAAACCGCAGTAGCAAACAATAGATCTAATCCTAGTCCACCATTGTCCTCAGGAATTAAAATGTTATTGATGCCTAAAGTTATAATTCCTTTATGAAGATCTTCTTTGCTTGTTTTATCATCTTCATTTGCAATCTTTCTAATTACATCTAGAGGAGCATTATCTTCAAGAAATTTTTTAACATTATCTTGAAAAAATATCTGGTCTTCAGATAATCCAAAGTACATATTATGCTCCTTGTTGAACTTTTGGTTCTTTTGGCATACCAAGACCCCTTTCAGAGATAATATTTTTTTGAATTTGGCTTGTTCCCCCACCAATTATTAATCCAAGAAAATACATATATGCAATTTGCCACGATCCACCATCTCTAATGTTGGGACTATTTTCATAAAGTGTCCCGAGCTCGCCCATAATATCTATAGCGAAACCTTCAAGCTCATGCCTTAACTCTGTACCAACAAGTTTTTGTATCATGCCAGCAATCTTGACGTCTTGATTTTTATTTAATTTAGCGGATAAAACTCTAAGAGAGTTTGATTGAAAAGCAATTACTTTTCCTTGAATTTTCATAAGTTTATCTCTGTAGACTGGATTATTAATGACTTTTTCACCATTAATAGTTTCCTTTTTCATTCTATCAATAAGTGAATTTAATCTATTCATCATTGCATTTGGATCTGAGAGAGACCCTCTTTCATGACTTAATGTTGCATTTGCTACAGCCCAACCTTCACCTCGTTTACCAACAATATTTTTTTCAGGAATTGTGACGTCGGTAAAAAATACTTCATTGAATCCAGCATTGAGGGTCATATCAACCAATGGCCTGATTTCAATACCTGGAGTATCCATTGGAATTAATAAATAACTTATTCCTGCATGCTTAGAGGCATCGGGCTCAGTTCTGACCAGACAAAACATCATTTGTGAATATTGAGCAGTACTAGTCCAAATTTTTTGCCCATTTATTACCCAATTTCCATCAATGAGCTCACCCTTGGTCTGGAGGCTTGCTAAATCACTTCCTGCATTGGGTTCTGAATAACCCTGACACCAAATAATTTCTCCATGCAATGTAGGTTTTATGTATTTTTGTTTTTGTTCTTCTGTTCCTAGCTCTAAAAGAGTTGGAACAAGCATATCAATTCCTTGACCACCCATTGGAGGTGGTATTTTTGATTTGGCAAACTCTTCTGCGATAATTCTACTTTTAATAATATCGCTCTCTCCACCATAACCACCATACTCTGAAGGAATTGATCTTGCGAAATAACCTTTTTCAATAAGAATTTTTTGCCAATCAGATCTAGTCATCTTAATTTCACCTGATTTAAATGAACCGGATAAAGGTACTTTTGATGAGTCTATAAAATGTATGCCTTTATATTTTTTACAAAAATCTTTTACTTCTTTTGTAAAATCTTTATATTTTTTTCCAAAATTTAAGTCCATATAATTTCCTATTTAATCCCAGTTTGGTTTTCTTTTTTCAAGAAAGGCAGTTATACCTTCTTTAGCATCCTTACTCTCAAAGCATTTTGCTATTTGTTCTTTTAAGTATGGAAGGGCATCATCAAAACTCTTTGAATCTTGTTTCTCATATGCCTCTAGGCCAAATTTCATTGTTTCTGGCGCTAAACTCGCAAGCTCATTAGCTAGTTTATCAACTTTTTCATTTAGTTCCTCTTTTTTTACAGATTCATTAATTAAACCCCAGTCTTCAGCTTTTTTTGAATCAATAGGTTTACCGCGCATTATAAAATCAAGGCCAGCTCTTTTAGGCATAACTCTAAATAATCCAGCCATAACCATAAATGGCCACAATCCTCTGTGAATTTCAGGTGCTGAGAAGGTTGCTTCATTAACTGCGATTGCATGAGTCGAATTAGTTACTATCAAAAGGGCNCCAGCTAAAACTGAACCCTGAATTTTACATATAACTGGTTTGTATAAATGTCTTAAGGATAAGCTTATNTCATCAGCATCATCTAATTTTGGTACATTTGACTCAGATTTACTTCTTGATAAATCTGCTCCAGCACAAAAAATATCACCCTTTGCAGAAATAATTACTACTCTTACGGATCTTTCTTGTTTAGCGTAAGCTAAAGCATAGTTAATTTCGTTCATCATTACATTATTTAAAGCATTCTTTTTTTCAGGCCTATTAAGCGTGATATTCATTATGTTATTTTTAATATCTATCTCAGTTGCTTTAAATATGAGACCATCTAAAGATAATTTTTTCATCCTATATCTCCAATAATACTTTGTGGAACTTTAACTTTTTTTGCCCTTAAATATTCACCTAAAGATTTAGCTTGTCCGTCTTTTTTATCATTTGAAGATACTCCATCTTGCAATATGTCATGAATATAAAAATTAAGAGAGTTTATGTTAGCCAATTCAAATCTTTCAATTTTATATTGATTTAAATCTGGGAGTAATTCCTTGAGTTTTTTTACAGTTAAAAAATCATGAAGAAAAGCAAATGAGTTCGCATTTTTGGCCCAAACGCCAAGATTAGCACAGCCACCTTTGTCACCAGATCTTGTTCCGTAAATTTCACCAAAGTAAATTTCTTTTTCATCTTCTTTTTTAATCTTTTTAATTTTTATTGGCTCTTTCTGGTAATAAATCTCTTCTAATTCCAATTGACTTGTTGGAATAACNTCAATTTCTTCACCATCAANATGCACTTTCTCTTTAATATGCTTACTATCCACTAAAGCGGGCCAATAAATTATTACTGGTCCACTGGATTTTACGCCGCCTTGTGCAAAAAAACCTGGAATATTTGCTAAGGCTAGTTCAATTATTTTTGCGCTAAATAGCCTGCCAACTAAGTTTTGATCTTTCGATTTTACTGAAACTAAAAGGGATGCCATTGCTTCTTCGTTGCTATTTGGATTTTCTTTATCTGTTCGATGAAGCTGAATGGAAACTTCATCGAATTGCTTTCTGCCGCCAACTGAATTAAATAAAGCATCTGTAAAAACCTTTGCTTTGTCTTCTATATCTAGACCCGTCAAGATAATCTCCATTCCGTTTCTAAAACCTCCTGCAAGATTAATACATACTTTATGTTTATCTGGTGGTGAACTTCCTCTGCAACCAGATACATAGACTTTATCTTTCTCCACTTCCTCAATTTTTAACGTATCAAAATGAGCTATCACATCTGGATTTACATAAGCAGGCGAATTTATTTCATATAGAAGTTGAGCTGTAACTGTTCCAGTAGAAACTAAACCTCCTGTATCAGGATGTTTTGTAACATAGAAACTACCATCATCATATATTTCAGCAATTGGATAGCCAACATTATCAAAACTTTCAACTTCTTTAAAAAAAGCATAATTTCCTCCAGTTGCTTGGCATCCACATTCAATAATATGTCCTGCCGCAAGAGCTCCTGCTAAAGCATCATAGTTGTCTCTTTTCCAATTAAATTTCCATGCCGCTGGGCCAATTACTACGGCTGCATCTGTAACTCTTGGACAGACAACAATATCAGCACCTTTGTCTAAAGCTTCTTTTATGCCCCAAGCACCAAGGTATGCATTTGCTGTTAATGGAGAGTAACCGGATTCGTCTAATTTTTTGCCTTTATCAATATTTTTAAACTCTTCTCCTGATTTTTTTAAATTGGAAATTGTTGGCATTAAATCATCGCCATCTATGTAAGCTACTTTCATATCTATTGACTGTTCTTTCAAAATTTTCTCTATCTCAATAGCCATAGACTTTGGATTTAATCCACCAGCATTACTTACAATCTTGATATTTTTTTCTTTGCATGACTTTGCGATTTGATTGATTTGTTTCAAAAAGGTTCCAACGTAGCCTTTATCTTCACCTCTTTGCATTTTTTGACCAAAGAGAATAGCCATTGTTAATTCAGCAAGATAGTCACCAGTAAGAACATCTATAGGACCTCCATCAACTAAATCTTTTGCTGCAGATAATTTATCCCCATAAAATCCACTGCAATTAGCAATTTTTATANAGTCTTTATTCATTAGTTCTCTAATTTAATTCCATTCAATATTATGCTTGTAATTGAATTTGCAGATTCTTCAGGTGTTAAATTAATTGAATTTTTGTTTTTTTCTTTAAAAAATTCTCTACCTATTCCTCCTAGAAGTATTGAAAAGGCTTTAACATCAATCGATTTAATTTCTTTCTTTTCAATCGCCTCTTCTAGGAGCTTTTTAATATAATTTTTTATAAAGTTTTCGTGGTAATCAGCTGTTGTTTTTGACCCATTAATTTTTTCCATGTCAATTAAGAATCTATCAAACTTTGGACCAACAGCTTGATTTACTATAAAAAGATATTCTTCTAATTTGTTGATTGGCGAATCAATATCTTCCACAGAATCCATTGCAAATTTTCCTAATTTTTTGAGAATATTATCCATTGTCATCAAAATTAATTTATCTCTGCTTGGAGCAATTTCATATAGTGTTCTCAATGAAATTTTTAGTTTCTTAGCTATTTCAGACATAGTTAATTCTGGAACGCCTTGCTCTAGTAATCTCTCTAGAGCATCTATAATTTCATGGTGCCTTTTTGTATAGATTCTTGAATTTTTATTCTGTTGTGAATTACTTTGGTGATCTAAATTTTGCATTAATAAATTATTTAACCACCATCAATAAGGCACCATTTTCAACTTGATCATTTACCGATATTAATAGTTCTGAAACAGTTCCATCTTCAGAAGCTTTAATTGAATGTTCCATTTTCATTGCTTCAAGAATAACTAAGGTATCACCAGCTTTTACCTTTTTACCTTTTTTAACTTTTACATCAATAACTTTTCCTGGCATTGGAGCAATTAGTCCACCAATAGTAACTTCAGTACCTGGCATTTTAAACCTAGGCTTCAATTCAAGCATCACATCACCGAATGGCATATGTACTAAAATATTGTTTTTTGATACCGTCACTCTGGAATAGTGTCTTTTACCATCAAAGATCATGTCTATTCCATCCTCATCACTCGAATAAATGAATGCTTCCTTATTATTTGAAAAAAGAAACTTTTGATCTCGTTTTTGTTTATATTCAAAATCATATTCAGTATTTTCAAATTCAAATGTTACTTTTTGATTTGGCAATCTTCCGTTTGTCCAACCGGAGGGCATAAATTTTGCAACATTGGAATTATTTCTATTTTGTTGTTGCATCCACATTGCGGCAATAGCAGAAGCATGCTCAATTTCTGATTGATTAATTTCGAGCTTTCTGCTGGGTTTTACTCTTTCAATAAAATCTGAGGTGGTATCCCCATCTAAAAATTCTTTAGTTTTTAAACAATTCACTAAAAAATCTCTATTTGTTTTTACACCACCAATGTGAGCTGATTCAAGAGCTTTAGCTAATTTACCGGCAGCATCAGTTCTATTCGGAGCATACGAAATTATTTTTGCAAGCATGGGATCAAAATCTGTTCCGACTACCGTTCCTTTGTTTACACCTGTATCCCATCTGGCCTCTGCAGAATTATTTTCCTCGAAAGCAATTAATGTCCCAATTTCTGGAAGAAAATCATTATTTGGATCTTCAGCATAAAGCCTTGCTTCGATTGATGAGCCAGTCCAAGTTATATCTTTTTGATCAAATTCAAGTGATTCTCCTCTTGCAATCTTTAGTTGTTCACATACTAAATCTATACCTGTAACTTCTTCAGTAACCGGATGTTCAACTTGAAGCCTTGTATTAACCTCTAAAAACCAAAATTCTTCAGTTTTATCATCAAAAAGAAACTCTACTGTGCCAGCAGATTCATATTTAATTTGTTTCGCAAGCTTAACTGCTGCTTCACCCATTTTATTTCTTACATCATCTGAAATCCTTGGAGATGGAGACTCCTCAATTATTTTTTGGTGTCTTCTTTGAATTGAGCACTCTCTTTCACCTAAGTGAACAACATTGCCTTTACTATCCCCCAAAATTTGAATTTCAATATGTCTAGATTTTTCTACATATCTTTCAATAAAGATTCTTTCATCATTAAACCCGCTTTTAGCTTCTCTTTGAGCACTAACAATAGATTCCTTTAGATCCTTTTCTTTATTTACAATTCTCATTCCTTTTCCACCGCCACCTGCGGCTGCTTTAATTAGAAGAGGGTATCCAATTTTTTTTGCCTCATTTGGTTTTGATGTCATTGGTAGAGTAGGAACATCAGCTTTAATAGCTAATTCTTTTGCTTTTAATTTATCTCCCATTACAGAGATAACATTAGGGGATGGACCAACCCAGATTAACTTTTCTTTTTTTACTTTTCTTGCAAAAGAAGCGTTCTCTGACAGGAATCCATACCCAGGATGGATTGCTTGAGCGCCAGACATTTTAGCAGCATTAATAATTTGATCTCCATCAAGATATCCTCCATCTTCCAATCTAATTGATTCATCAGCTTGTTTTACAAATAGCGAGTCCTTGTCAGCATCAACATAAACAGCAATAGACCTTATCCCCATTTCTTTTGCAGTTTTAATAATTCTGCAAGCAATTTCGCCTCTGTTAGCGATCAATATTGAATTAAAGATCATAATCTAAATACTCCATATTCTTTTGCTCCTTCAATAACGTTATTACTTACAATTGATAGACAAAATCCAATAACATCTCTGGTATCTCTTGGATCAATAATTCCATCATCAGTCAGCATACTGCTTGCAACAAGACCATGAGACAATTTTTCAAGGTAGTCAATTACCATTGCTTTAAGTTGTTCATCAGCTTTCTCATCAAATTTTTTGCCATCTCTTTTTGCTTTTGCCTTTCTAACAATAGACATTACACCTGCCATTTGTTCAGGCCCCATAACTGCAATTTTGGCTGTTGGCCATAGGAATGTGAATCTGTTATTAAATGCTTTTCCAGACATTGCATATGTACCAGCTCCATATGATGCTCCAACAATAAACGTTATGTGCGGCACCATTGAATTTGAAACAGCATTTATAAGTTGAGAACCTTTTTTGATAATACCTTGCCTTTCAAAGTCTTTACCAACAAGAAATCCAGTTACATTGTGAAGAAATATTAGTGGGATATCTCTTTTATTACATAATTGAATAAAACTTGCTCCTTTTTCAGCAGATTGAGGATAGATAGGACCATTGTTACCAATAATTCCAACTTGATACCCATGAACTGAAGCCCAACCACATACCAAAGATGACCCATATAAAGGTTTGAATTCTTCAAATTTTGAACCATCAGTAAATCTAGCAATAATTTCCTTTATATCAACTGCAGATTTTAGATCTTCGCTAAGAATTCCCAATAACTCTTCTTTATCATGTTTTGGTTCTTCAGATACAATTTGTGGCTCTGGGCCTTTTTTTGACCAGTTCAAATGAGATACAACTTCTCTGCATATTCTAAGAGCATCCATTTCATCTTCAGCAAGATAATCAGACAGCCCAGAAACTTCAGAATGCATTTGAGCTCCACCAAGCGTTTCATCATCTGATTCTTCTCCAGTTGCCATTTTTACCAAAGGTGGACCTGCAAGAAATGCCTTTGATTGGTCTTTGATAAAAATATTGTAGTCAGACATTCCTGGTTGATATGCACCTCCGGCTGTTGATGAACCAAATACAACTGAAATCACAGGAATTCTTAATTTTGATAATTCAGTCATTTCATAGAAGAATCTTCCTGTTGATGCAAAGTGTCCTTGTTGAAGGGTTGGCGCAATTGGAGGAGTGTCACCGCTGTTATTTGAAACATTTAAATCTCCTCCAGCAGATTCAACAAAACTTATAAATGGTATTCTATTTTCTCTAGCAATTTCTTTTGCTCTTTTCCATTTTTCACCAACATAAACAGTCATTGCTCCTGCTTTAACAGTTGGATCATTGGCAAAAATTACACACTCTATTCCAGATATTATGCCTACACCTGAAACACATCCACCACCAACGTTATAATTATTGGTNCCATAAGCAGCAAAAGGTTGAATTTCTAGAAAAGGACTGTCTTGGTCAAGAACATTCATGACTCTTTGTCTAACTGGCATTTTACCTCGTTTTGCTAAACGTTCATGATGATGCATACCTCCGCCTATTTCTGCTAAATCAAGGAGACCATCTAAAAATTTTAGTTTTTCAAGCATCATTTCTTTATTTTTAAGATACTGTTCTGACTTGGTGTCTAGATTTGTCTTAATTACTGGAGAAATATTTTCTTTTTTCATAATGTAAACCCAAATTGAANATTAATGGTAATATAATATCATTAATATTACCACTAAATAGATGTAAAATAACCATTTAAAATTTCAAAATATGATAAAAATATACGGTACAGAAAATTCTAGAGCCATGCGACCAATATGGACTGCAGAAGAAATGGGGCTAGATTATNAATTAATCATGATGCCATTTCCTCCAAGAGTATTTATGAAAGAATATTTAGATATTAATATACTTGGAACAGTTCCATATATGATCGATGGCGACATCAAAATGACAGAATCCGTTGCAATTTCTCAATATTTTGTAGAAAAGTATGGCCCAACTGATCTTCAAGTATTACCAAATGAAGATGATTACCCGTTATATTTAAATTGGCTATTTCACTCTGATGCTACGTTAACTTTTCCACAAACAGTAGTTTTGAGATATAAATTTCAGGAACCAGGAGTTGCTGACGCTGCTGTTGAAGGATATAGCAGATGGTTTGTTTCTAGGTTGAAACTCCTTGAAAAATCCTTAGATAATAAAGAGTACTTGTGCTCAAATCGTTTCACGTTAGCAGATATTTGTGTTAGTTATGCAATAAATCTTGCTGAAGCACTCGGTATTGAGCAAGCATTTAAACCAAATATTAAGAGGTGGTCTGATAATCTATTTTCAAGACCTGCTTTTATTAAAAGTAAGAGTTATAAATATGAACCAGAAAGTTAAAATCTTAAATTACTTAATACTAGTTTTNTTAATAACTCCATATTTAGGTGCAAGNAAAACCTCGCATGTTGAAACAATTTATCTGGGATCAGGTTGCTTTTGGGGGGCTGAAAAGGGCTATGAATTAATGGATGGAGTTATCAATGCAGAATCTGGCTATGCAAATGGATATGGCATAAAACCAAATTACAGATCTATAATTCAGTTTAAAAATAAGTATAACGAAAAGAATTTTGCGGAAGTAGTGAAAGTAACTTTTAATAGTAATGCCATATCCCTTGAAAATATATTAAAACACTTTTTTGAGACTCATGATCCTACTCAACATAATAGGCAGGGCAATGATATAGGTACTCAATATAGATCAACAATTCTTTTTCAAAATGAATCTCAGAAAGAACTCGCAGAAAGGATTATNGCTGAATACCAAGCTCTTCTAATTGAGGGAGGTTATGGAAAAATTAGAACCAAGCTGGAGCCTTTAGATAACTTTTATCTTGCAGAAGAATATCATCAGGATTATTTAAAAAAGAATCCTAATGGCTATTGCCCAGACCTATCAACAGGAATTGTTTTTAACGATGAAGAAAAAATTTTCGAAGATAATGAATACCTTCTTACGGGAAAGCAAATATTAGTTCTAGACTCTCAAAATTATTGTCCTTACTGTGAAAAATTTAAGGATGATGTAACTAATAGCTATAAAGGAAGCATCCCCTTGAGCTATAGAACTTCTGATCAGTTACATGGCCTTGAAATTAAATCTCCTACCTGGGCTACTCCATCTTTAATTTTTCTAGAAAATGGAAAAGAGATTTTTTCGTATCAGGGATACATAAATCAAAAAGATTTTTATCAATTATTGGGTAAATTTAAATTAGGAAATTCAGAGGCATATAACGTCGCATTTAACAAAGGAACTGATGCACGCTTTTGCAAAGAATATCAAATTTTTAAAAATACACCAGATGGTATCTTTATAGATAAACTCAGTGGAGAACCTCTTTTTGATACAAGAAATAGATTTGTCTCAAGGTCTGGTTGGTTATCTTTCACGAAACCTGTTGATGGATCTGTATATGAACTTCCTGATAATAGTTACGGTATGAAAAGGACTGAAATAAGATCAGTTTCCTCGGATATACATTTGGGACATGTATTTGATGATGGTCCAAATGGCATGCCAAGATATTGTATCAATGCTACCGTATTGGAATTTAAACCAAGAAACGAAATTTCTTAGTAGCTAGCTCCATACCCATATTCGTATGTAGGATTCGATGTATCATCAGGCATATCCTCTTTTTGATTCAAAACAGATTCCATTGAGGATGGTATCTCAAAAGGTAATCTGCCTGAAGGATTGAATTGCCCATATAAGCCCTCAAATATTACGCTATCTTCAACACCAAATGTTCCAATCAAGCCTGAAACACTTTCTTTGATGCTAGCTAGAATTGCAGGTCTATTTAAATCAACAACTACAATTAAATCTTTATCTTTTGAATATTTTTTGACTTTATCTAAGATTTCTTCATTGAAATTTAAATCTCCATTTGGGAATAAGGTACTTAAGAAGTTATCAAATGCTCTATTTAAACCAGATTCTTGATTACCATTAAACACAGTGTGAATATACATTATTACAATATCTGCATCTTTGGTTTTTTCCACCAATGTCCCAAATTGAGCTGCTATATTTTTATCAAGTCCATCAACAAATATTTTTGTATCTTGTTTTAAAGGAAGCACTCCATTATTTTCAAGCAAAACAATAGAACGTCTTTGTGCCTCTATTCCTGCTTCAATATTCTCAATTGTATTAACTCTTTTGTTAATAATATCCTCATCAACATAAGGATTATCAAACAAACCTAATTCAAATTTATTTATTAAAATTTTTCTAACTGATTCGTTAACCCTTTCTTCAGAAACATGACCATCTTTAACTAAATTTATTATATGTGAGGGATCATTTTCACCTCCATATTGATCAATTCCTGCCTCTAAAGATTTTTTATATCTTTCTTTTATGGATAGACTGTCCACACCCCAATGTCTTCCAGTAATTACTCCCCAATCTGAGCATATTACTCCATTGTACCCAAGTTCATTTCTTAATAAATCAGTAAGAACATATTTGTTAAAAGCCATTGCAACTTCCTCATTGGTTTGCCCAACAGGGATTCCATAGTATGGCATGATGACCTTTAAATTATTTTTGATAGCTTCTTTGAAAGGAATTAAGTGGTAATTAAAATTATTGCCAGGATATATTTGATTGCGCCCACTAAAAAGATGAGCATCTAAACCATCCTCTTGAGGACCTCCACCTGGAAAATGCTTCACCATAGTTAGAACACTATCATTGTTAATATCTTTTCCTTGAAATCCATCCATGTATGCAAGGGTCATATCGCTTGATAAATATGCACTTGAACCAAAAGTACCAAAATTTCTCGCCCATCTTGGATCTGTTGATAAATCTGACATAGGATGCAAGGCTGTTCTAATTCCAACTGCAAGATATTCTTCTCTAGCAACCTCCGCAAATCTTCTTACTAAATTTGGATCTTGTGAGGCAGCAAAACCTAATTGAGAAGGCCATTTTGAAAATCCATCTACTGAAAATGATGCAATCCCACCACCTCTAGGTACTTCATGGATTGGATCAGAGCTTATAGTTATAGGTATACCTAACCTTGTTCTTGATGCAATTTTTTGTAAATAATTTATCTTACTACCTAATTTAACAGGACTTGGATTTCCGTAAAGATTAAAATGAGTAATATTGTCTTCAACAATATGAGATTCAGTTAATTTGTTTCCTCTAATTGCAACCTCATAAAGGAACATTAGCAAATCTGGTTCTAAGATAAATGGAGGGTGAAACATCTGACCAACTTTTTCCTCAAGAGTCATTTCACTCAATAGATCATTGCTTCTTGTTTGAGCATCTAATCTATGATCTTCATAGACATCTAGGATACTATTCTTATTTAGATCTCTAAACTCTTGATTATCAATAATTAGTATTTGAATTTCATCATACAAAGAATTATTAATTTTGAACTTTTCAAATGGTTTTGAATAATTTATGAATCCATAAATAAAAACTATTGTTATAAAACAGGTAATAATAATAAATAGATTTTTAAGAATTTTAACCAATTAGAATAGTCCAATTAATTTAATCAGAAATAAGTTCATTAATCCTTTCATAGGAATCTATGAATTCTTCTTTAAATTTTTGAACTGTTTGTCCGGCAGTAATGGATTCATTTACCAATCCAATTCCTTGACCAACCCAATATGTTTCAAGTTGTTTAGCTCCTTCATGTCCAATTGCTGCTTGATCAGCAACCTTCCTAAGAGCTGGCTCACTCACCATTGTTTGAAGAGGCATAGGTAGTGGCTCTGGCGCATCTTTACCTTCCCATGCTTCAACCCATGGAGATGTTAATTGTCTTGAATGTTTTCCAGTTCTACTTTTTGATCTAACAGTGTGACTTGATGATGCAGCAACTAATTTTTCTTTAATATTATCAGATGTTTCAGCTTCAGTTGTTGGAAGAAAAACAGAAGCACACCATACTCCGTCCGCTCCCATAGCCATAACACCTGCCATTTGTTCACCAGTACAAATACCTCCAGCTGCAAGTATAGGCACATCACCATATGATTTAAGAGCTCTTCTAACTTCAGGAACTAAAACCATTGTTGAAACACTTCCGCAATGACCGCCTCCTTCAGTGCCAGATACAACAATAATATCTACTCCTGCTTCAGCTTGCTTGACTGCATGTTGTTTTGCTCCAACTAGCGCTGCAACAGGAACATTATTTTGTTTCCCCATATCTAACATCCATTTTGGAGGTACGCCTAATGCATTTGCTACAAGCTTAATTGGATGAGAAAAAGCAACCTCAAGCACTTCTTTGGCACCATCAAGTCCTGCTCCTAAGACTTGATTTGAACTTTGTTCTATTTTTTCAGAGGCATCACCACCTCTTAAATCAGCTGCATCTATATCATGTTGTTCTAAAATATCTGCTCTAAACTCTCTNTGTTCTTGAGGTATCATTGCTCTTAAGTCGTCTGTGGTTAGATTTTCGCCTTTGCCAACATATGAATTAGGTACCAAAACATCAACACCATAAGGCTTGCCATCTATATTTTCATCAATCCAATTTAATTCAATTTCAAGCTTTTCAGGAGATAGGCCTACAGCTCCAAGAACACCCATACCACCTGCCTTTGATACAGCAGCAACAACATCTCTACAATGACTAAATGCTACAAGAGGAAACTCTATATCAAGAATTTTACAAATTTGTGATTTCATAAATACTCCCAAAGAAATACTTTATACAGTTTATATTACATTAAATTTAGAATGAATTAGAATAGAAGTATGTATAACTTTTCTGTACCTGATATATGTGATGAATTTAATGATATTAAAATAGGGGATCTTATTTTGAACTCATATGGTTCAAAAAATAAATTTTTTGGTCAAATTCATACAGCCAAATGCGAACATTCAAACAGTATTGTCAAAGAGTTTGTGAATGAACAAGGCGAGGGAAAAGTTTTATTGATTGAACATACTGGATCAGAATTATGTTCAATGGTTGGTGATCAGATTGCTCAAAAAGCTTATGAGAATAAATGGAATGGAATATTAACAAATGGATGCATCAGAGATGTTGAAATTATTCAGAACATTGATATAGGAGTGTATGCACAAAACACCTACCCAAAAAAAACAGATAAATCTGTGGGCATTGGAAAAAAAGATGTTCCAATAAAACTTGGTTCAGTAGAAATAAATCCTGGCGATTGGATTTATATTGACAGTAATGGATGGATTATCAGTAAAAAAAAATTAGAACTTTAAATTTTCTATATCTTTATCTTTTTGATCCCATATTGATTCAATCCAGTTTTTAAAATCTTCTCTATATTTTTGATCTTCTGAATAATTTCTATTCTTAAGATTTTCAGGAATATTATGTTTTGTAACAAGAACTTTAACTTCACTCATTTCACCAGTTAAAAAATTCCATGCACTTCTCTTATCACTTTTATAGACCAGAGTGTAATCAATTAATGTATTAATTTTTGGCATTGCAGATAGAGCGGTCGCCATGCCTCCTATTTTTGGAATGAGTAGATTCTGATAAGGCGATTCTTGTAATTTATGTTTTTCTTTTGTAAATCTTGTTCCTTCAGCATAACTAAATATGGTAGATGGNGATCTTAGAAAACGTTTGCAAGATTTAAGAGTATTTTCATAATCTTTTGTTCTTANNGAGGGATCTTTCTCTAACTCCTCTTTTGAATGTCTATTTACAAAAGGCATGTTTAATGTCTTGTTCGCTAAAAAAACAAAAGGTATCCACCACAACTCTTTTTTCATAAAAAATTTTAAAAGAGGAATCTTATAATTTGCAGCAACTAGCAATACAAAAATATCTGCCCATGATTGATGATTTGACATGGCCATGTACCATTCGTCTAGAGCAAACTCTTTATTCTTTTCAATTAATTTAATGTTGTCACCATGCATGATAAGCATAATAATCTTTAGACCATAAACAGTGAGGTCTCCAATGAAGTTTGATACTTTACTGAGATGAATTTTAAATGCTTTTATAGGAATTATTGCTCTTGGTATATTAATTATTGCAAGAGTGCCAAACCCTAATATAAGCTCTGATAATATTAAAATAAACGTAATTAAACCAATTAAAATTGATTTGATTGTCGTCACCACTATATAAAGACCCTCTAAAAACCGCTTAAGTTTGCATACCTCTCAGTATGATACTTTGCACTACCAAAAATCTGCTCAGTAACTCTAGCTCTTTTGAGAAAGAAGCCGATATCATATTCATCAGTTACTCCAATACCACCATGCATCTGAATTGCCTCGTTGGATACTAAGTGGAGAGTTTCTCCTGCAACTGTTTTTGAAAGACTAGATAGTCTTTGAAGTTCATTTGAATTTTCATCAGCTGCTCTCATAGCTGCTAATACTGAAGATTTTGTTAATTCTATCTCACAAAACATTTCAGCAGCTCTATGTTGCAGTGCTTGAAAAGAACCTATCAATGCACCAAATTGTTTTCTTTGCTTTAAATAATCGAGAGTTATTTCAAAGGCGGATTCTGCATTTCCAAGCATTTCAGCAGACATAGCAATTCTTCCAATATCCAGAATGCTCTCAACAGTTTCTCCTGCAGTTTCAAGATCTCCTAATAGCGATGACTCATCAACACTAACATCATTAAAATATATATTTGCATAGTTTCTAGAATCTGCCATATCAAGTTTTTTTGCTTCAATACCAGATTGATTCGAATCCATAATAAATAAAGATAAACCTGTTGAATCACCCTTTGAACCAGATGTTCTTNCTAGAACAATTAGAAGATCAGCGCTGGCTCCATCAATTACAAATATTTTTTTACCACTTAAAGTGAAACCCGAGTTACTTTTTTTAGCAATTAATTCAGTGGCATATGGGTCATGATGACTTGTTTCATCTACAGCAAGTGCTGTAGTGATTTCTCCATTTACAATTTTAGGCAGANAATTATTTTTCTGTTCATCATTTCCAAACTCAGAAATAGCATAAGCACCTAAAACACCTGTTGCAAAAAGTGGAGAGGGCGTTAGTGTTTTTGCACACTCTTGTAATATGACACCAATACCGGTGACTCCAAAATTAGAACCTCCAAATTCTTCAGGAATTAATATTCCTGGCCAGCCAAGTTTTACCATTTCTGACCAAATATCTTTATCCCATAATTTGCGATCATTATTATCTCTCAAGGATCTAAAATGAGATATTGGCGATCTTTCTTCAGCAAAGTTTTTTGCTGTATCTTTAAGGAACTGTTCTTCTTCTGATAGTACTAATTTCATCTNTGATCATTGACTTGGAAGTCCAAGTACTCTTTTAGAAATAACATTAAGTTGAACCTCTGAGGTTCCACCTTCAATTGAGTTTCCTTTAGTTCTAAGCCAAGCTCTTGTTAAATTCTTATCGTTATCATCAAATTCGTCACCATCCCATGCAACTCCATTAATTCCTGAAGCAGCAACCATAAGCTCATGCCTTTTTTTATTATGTTCTGTTCCATAAAGTTTAAACATAGATGCTGTTGCGCTTGCNTTACCTCCCTCATCTCCAGCTCTTTTTAAAGTAAGACCAAAAGCATGCTCTTTAATCTTATGTGATGATATTTCAGATCGGTAAAAGCCATTATTAATTTTCCCATTTTCTTCACCTAAATGCTTTTTAGCAATTGATACAATATCTCTTTTACTACCCATACCAGCAGCAAGACCAAAATTTGAAATGAAGGCTCTTTCATGTTGCAAAAGTTTTTTTGCAATAGTCCAACCAGCGTTTAACTCACCTATTAAGTTTNCTTTAGGAACCTCNACGTTATCAAAGAATGTTTCACAAAATGGAGATTTTCCTGATATNAGTGTAATAGGCTTTGTACTAACTCCTTTAGTAGCCATGTCTATTAACAAAAAACTTATACCATCATGTTTTGGTTCTTTAGGACCTGTTCTTACTAATGCAAATATCCAATCTGCTTTATCTGCATATGACGTCCACACCTTTTGACCATTTACTAGAAATTTCTCACCAATATCTTCTGCTTTTGTTGCAAGACTTGCTAAATCTGATCCTGATCCAGGTTCTGAGTATCCTTGACACCATCTTATTTCACCTTTAATAATTTTTGGTATATGTTCTTTTTTTTGTTCTTCAGAGCCGTACTCAAGCAATACAGGTGCAAGCATCCATATGCCAAAACTCAGCAGAGGTTGTTTTGCACCAATTCTAAATAATTCTTCATTAAGCACCTTAACTTCATCTTTTGAAAGACCACCACCGCCATATTCCTTAGGTACNGTTGGCATAGTCCATCCTTTTTCACCCATTCTATCTAACCATAGTTTGGATTCAGGATTTTTATATTCTGCATTTCTGCCACCCCAAACCTCATCAACNGGTATNTTAGGATCTGCACCACTTCTCATCGAAGGAGGACAGTTTTTATCAAGCCAGTCTTTTGTTTCTTCTCTAAATTTTTCTAAATTAGTCATATTATTNATATTTGTTTTANTTAAAATCATCAATATTATATGCGTATATTTAATTTTTTCGAGTATTGAAAATATAAAACTTATTAATACATTTTTTTATAAGTTGTATAATGCGCGCTATGTTTAGAGAAATAGGCATATTAGTTAAAGAAGACTTATCCGACGGTATTGATAACGAAGCTGTTAATCTAATGATAAATTCGATATCAAATTTAGATATTAATTTGTACATTGATAAGTCTTCAAATAACAAAAATGAAAATTTTACTGTTCTTGAGCACAAGGAATTTGTAAAAAAAGTCGATATTGTTGTAGTTTTTGGTGGAGATGGCACTCTTTTGAATGCCGCAAGGAAGTACTTAAATTATGATATTCCTATTCTTGGAATTAATATGGGTAATGTAGGATTTCTTACTGATATAAGTACTGATAATTTTGAAAAAACTATTAAGGAAGTCTTGGATGGTAACTATAAAATTGAAGAAAGAAATTTAGTTTCTGCCAAATTTGGGAATAATCATTTATATGGTCTAAATGAGGTTGTTATTCACTCTGGTGCATATGCTCAGCTAATGAGATATCGGTTAAATGTAAACGACAAAGTTGTTTATGAGCAAAGGTCAGATGGTTTAATAATAGCTACNCCAACAGGATCGACTGCATATGCTTTATCAGCAGGTGGTCCGATAATTCATCCAAGTTTAGATGTTTGGACAATTCTTCCAATGCTTCCTCAGAGCTTATCTTCAAGGCCCTTTGTAATTTCTACAGATGAAAAGGTTGAATTGGATTTGTTTGATGGGCCTAATGAAAATGCAAAAATTTGCGTTGATGGTCAAGACGACATTGATATTCCATATGGTGAGAAAATTTTAATATCTAAAATGGAGAAAACTTTAAAATTAGTTCATCCAAATGATAATGATTTTTTTGAGGCATGCAGAGAAAAGTTAGGTTGGAGCTTAAATATTTCTAAAAATTAAATTGAATATTTTAAAAAATTATCATATTCCAATTATTTTCATAGCAATTGTAATTGCNTTAATTTCAAACTTTGGATCATTAATTGCATTTATAGAGCCTTTAACTTTTACAAAGATAATTATTTCCAANCAAGGATATGTNTCTATAGCGGATCTAAATCAAACTTACCTTGAAGACAATCAGTGGTGGAGAACAATAACACCAATATTTATACATTTTTCGTTTGCTCATTTAGCATTTAATTGTTTATGGATATATATATTGGGAGAAAAGATTGAAAATATTGATGGATCNTATACTTTTATAGTACTTGTAATTTTCTCCGCAATCCTAAGTAACCTTCTTCAATATATATTTACCGACTCTAGCTTATTTGGAGGATTGTCTGGTGTAATTTATGGCTTGATTGGTTTTTGCATGATTCTTGAGTTTGAATCTAAATATGTAAGATATGATTTACCACCAGCAATATATTTATTTATGATTATCTGGCTGCTTTTAGGATTTATTGGAGTATTAGATTTATTCGGATTTGGCTCTGTGGCTAATTATGCACACCTTGGTGGTCTTATTTCTGGAATTTTGTTTGCTATGATATATAAAAGTTTTTTTACGATGAGAATATAAATTGATAAAAAAAGCAGTATTACCAGTTGCAGGCTTTGGTACAAGATTTTTACCAGCATCAAAAGCAACTCCCAAAGAGATGCTCCCAATTATTGATAAGCCTTTAGTACAATATGCTGTTGAAGAGGCAATTGATAGCGGCATTAATGAAATTATTTTTATTACCAGTCCTGAGAAACATTCAATTAAAAAACATTTCAAAACCAATAAAGATCTTGAGCTTAGATTACAAAATTCTAGCAAAGAGGAAATGATTGAAAAGCTNAATCCTAAAAAATTTAGCAAGGNTAAGTTTTATTATATAAATCAANATGAACAGAATGGATTAGGNCATGCTGTNCTTCAAGCAGAAAGTGTANTTGGNAATAATCCTTTTGCAGTTTTGCTTCCAGATGATTTATTTTTTTCAGAAAAGTCTTGTTTGGATCAGTTAATAGATATATTTGAAGAAAAAAAATCTTCCGTTATTGCTGTTAATAAAATAGATAAAAATAATATTCATAAATATGGAGTTATTAAACCAGGAGATCAAAATAAATTAGCTATTAAAATCGATGATATTGTTGAAAAACCAGCTGCACAGGATGCGCCATCTGATATGGCAGTTTGCGGGAGATATGTACTTAACCCTGCAATTTTTAAGCATTTAAAATTAACAAAATCTGATAAATCTGGAGAAATTCAGTTAACCGATGCAATAAGATCTCTCTTAAATGATGAAGATATTTTTGCAACTATTTATAATGGGGAAAAATTTGATTGTGGTAGCAAGGAGGGCTTTGTTCATGCTACCATTTCGCTCGCCTTAAGAGATGAAACGATAAACAAAAAAATAAAAAAGATAATACAGGATATTGTTTGAATTTTTTCCTAAAAATATTTAAATTTCTTCCTCCAGAGTTTGCTCATTCTGCTTCACTAAATTCTCTAAATTTATTATATAAATCCAAGCTGTTAGTTTTATTTAACAAGAAAATTATTAATAAAAATGAACACACAATTTTTGGAATGAAATTCAGAAACAAACTTGGCACAGCAGCTGGTTTAGATAAAAATGGGGATTATATAGATGCATTAGGTGCCCTAGGATTTGGTTTTTTAGAGGTNGGAACTGTTACTCCAAGACCNCAATACGGCAATCCTAAACCCCGAATATTTCGTAACTATTCTGAAAATTCAATCATCAACAGACTTGGTTTTAATAATAAAGGCATTGATTATTTAGTTAATAATCTTAAAAGAAGAAAATATGATGGAGTTGTAGGTGTAAATATTGGTGCAAATAAATCCTCTAAGGGTATTGAAAGAATAAACGACTACTTGCTTTGCATTGAAAAGATTCATAAGTTTGCAGATTACATAACAATAAATATATCTTCACCCAATACACCTGATTTGAGGGACTTCCATGTGAAGGAAAATCTACAAAATTTAATTACTTCAGTAGAGAACAAGATTGACATGCTTGATTTTAAAAAACCAATTTTTTTAAAAATTTCTCCAGATGAGACTGATGAATCTATTGAAATGATAATTGATTTAGTTAAAAAATCATCTATAACAGGACTGGTTGCCACAAACACAACAATTGATAAAGACAATCTTAGTAATGAAAAATTAAAAAAAGAAGATGGTGGAGTTTCAGGTCAGCCTTTAATGGATAAGTCTACAAATAAAATTTCATTAATAAGATCAATATGTTCTGATATTCCAATTATTGGAGTAGGTGGCGTTATGAGTAAAAAAGATTATTTATCTAAATTAAATGCTGGTGCAGATTTAGTTCAAATCTATACTGGATTTATTATTAAAGGCCCAAACTTGATTAATCAAATAGTTAGAGATTAAGAATTGGAATATTTTGTTTTTATATTAGCTATTCTTCTTCTTGTAGGCTCTATTTCAATTGCGATGCCCTCAAAATCCTCTAGAAAAATATCTAAAATAAGAATGGAAGCTCAAATGATGGGAATAAAGATTTCCTCAACAATTTACGGTAAAAACAAATTTAAAAATAATAATTCTAATCCAGTTAGCTATCAAATTAAAAACACTACCTCATTTAAAGAAGGTCACTTTATTAGAGACAAAACTGATTTAATCTTGTATTCTCCTATCAAACTTAAATATGTAGACAATTTTGAAAACATAGAAAAGCAGTTAAAAAATCTATCTAAGAGTATCGATGAACTCATTTTTACTGAATCTTTTATATTTTTTTTATGGAAAGAATTAGATGGATTAAAGGAACTTAAGAATATTCTTGATGAATTAGGAAATTTAAAAAATTTTTAAAATAAACTTGCCAACATGAACCTTTTGATGATATTCATAAAAAAGGAAATTTTAGAAAATGACAAAATCTTTAGTAATAGTTGAGTCTCCTGCAAAGGCAAAGACCATTTCNAAGTACTTAGGACCTGAGTATATTGTTGAGTCTAGCGTTGGGCATATTAGAGATCTTCCAAAGAAAGGNGGCACTNCTAGAACAAGACTTGTTGTNCCAAAAGACCTCAGTCCAGAGGAAAAAGCCAGACAAAAGGAAATCAATGCTAGAAAAAGTTTAGTAAGAAGGATGGGTGTTGATCCTGATAATGGATGGGATGCTAATTGGCAAATAATACCTGAGAAAGAGAAGGTGCTGAAGGCTTTAAAAAAAGCTGCAAAGAATGTTGATAATATATATTTAGCAACAGATTTAGATAGAGAAGGTGAAGCAATTGCTTGGCACCTTAAAGAAGCTTTAGGACCTCAAAAATACAATTACTCAAGAGTGAGATTTAATCAAATTACAAAAGATGCAATTATTGAGTCTTTCTCTGATCCAAAAGAAATAGACCTTAATCTGGTTAAAGCATACAGAGCTAGAAGATTTTTAGATAAAGTTATTGGTTTTGAATTATCTCCATTGCTTTGGAAAAAAATTGCACGAGGCTTATCAGCAGGAAGAGTTCAATCGGTTGCTTTAAGACTTTTAGACGAAAGAGAAAGGTCTATCCAAGAATTTATTCCAGAGGAGTATTGGGAAATTTCATTTTCAGCCACTACTAATAATGATGAAACTATTAGATTTAATCTTGCAACTAAAAAAACAGATCCATTACTCTCAAAAGAAAAAGTTGAAACAATAAAACAACAAATAGAATCATGCAATTTATCAATAAATGAGATTTCTAAGAAGCCGGTAAAAGTCAAACCAAAGGCTCCTTTTATTACATCAACACTTCAACAATCTGCTAGCACAAGATTGGGTTTCAACGTAAAAAGAACCATGCGAGTTGCTCAAAAACTTTATGAAGCAGGCTTAATCACATATATGAGAACTGATGCTCCTAGTTTGAGTAAAGAATCTATAAAAGATGCTAGAAGTTACATTAATGAAAATATTGGAGAGAAATATCTTACCAATGCTCCTAAAATTTATTCTAGTACTGAAAATGCTCAAGAAGCTCATGAGGCAGTTAGACCCACTAATGCTTATTTAAAGCCACAAGATGTAATGCATTTATCTGATGAAGAATCAAAACTGTATACATTGATTTGGGAAAGATTTATTGCCTCTCAGATGCCTGACGCGGAATATTTATCTACATCTGCAAAGGTTTTTGTTNAGGAAAACGTATTTATTGCAAGAGGTAGAGAANTAGTTTTTGATGGATTTACAAAAATTCTTAAGAGTTCATCAAAGGAAGAGGATATTCTTCCAAATCTTCAAGAGNGCGATTCTCTNAAAAGAGAAACTATTGANCTCGAACAAAAATTTACTAAGCCTCCCTCAAGATTTTCTGAAGCAGCCCTTGTTAGAGAGTTAGAAAAAAAGGGTATAGGTAGACCATCAACTTATGCAAACATTATTTCAACTATTCAAGATAGAGGATATGTAGCCATTGAAAATAAAAGATTTTTTGTTAAAAAGATTGGTCATATTGTTGCGGAAAGGCTTATGGAGAGTTTTGATGACATCATGGACTATGACTTTACAGCAAACCTTGAAAATAATTTAGATAAAGTTGCAAATGGAGATGCTGATTGGCGGAGCATTCTCGATAATTTTTACAGAGCTTTTCAAAATGATCTTAATTCAGCTTCTGATGAATATGGTGGAATGAGACCTGGAAATATTCCAACTGAAACAAATATTACATGTCCTTGTGGGAAAACTAACATGGTAATAAGAAATTCTTCGAATGGTGTTTTTCTGGGATGTTCAGGTTATCAAAATTCTGGTGATGAGAAATGCAAAGAAACCCTTAATTTGATTTCAGGCGATGAAGCAATAAGCATTGACGATAATGAAGAAGTAGAAAATTTATTAATAAAGAAGAGATGCCCAAAATGTGAAACAAGTATGGATAATTATTTGATTGACGAAAACAGAAAGCTTCATGTATGTGGAAAAAATCCAGATTGTGACGGTTATATTGTAGAAGATGGTCAATTTAGAATAAAAGGATATGACGGTCCTACACTTGAATGTCATAAATGTGGATCAGAGATGCAACTTAAAACCGGTAGATTTGGAAAATACTTTGGATGTTTAAATGATAATTGTGGNGCTACAAGAGCACTTCAAAGGAATGGTGAACCAAAACCTATCACAATGGAGCCAATAGAAATTAAAGATCTAAAATGCATAAAATGCGAGGATCATTATTTACTAAGAGACAGCATGAAAGGTCTGTTCCTTGCTGCAAGCCAGTATCCAAAAAATAGAGAAACCAGAGCTCCTAAGGTTTCAGAAATAAATAGTCTGCATGAAGAAATTATTGAAGCATGTAGGTTTTTACCAGATAAAGAAAANCACTTATATCTATTAGATGCTCCTGAGACCGACAAGGATGGNAATCCATATGTAATAAGATATAACAGAACAGAAGATACTCATTATGTTGCTTCAGAAAAAGATGGAAAAAAAACGAAATGGACTGCCACATATTCCAATGGGCAATGGGTTGAAAATCTAAAGAGTTAGTGGAATATAAAGAATTATCAAATCTTTACCTAGATCTGTCAGAAGAGATTTTGAAANATATTAATTTTGATAGCTCACTAAAAGACAATCACAGGCAACTTCTTTTTATTTCATGTATTGAGAATAGTCTTGATTGTGAAGCAAATAATATCTATGAGATTTATAAAAATGATCTTGAGCCTATCGAAGAATTTAATTTTGAATCAAAATGGAAAAAACTTATGGAAATAAGCACCATAAAAAATATAGTAAATAGTGAGTTTGATCCAGATGGTCTTCTATCAATTTTACATGACTCAAAAGAAAGAGCTATTTCTGTTCCAGATACAAATATAATTTCAACTAATAAATTAAATGACTTGAAAAAATTTTCTTTGATATTAAATAAATATAAATCATTTAAAGAGTTACTTCGCAAATTACTCGATGAATGTTAAGCTGTAACGCAAGGAAAAACATGGCAAATTATCTAGAGCTAGCACAATTACCTGATGGAAGTATAGTACTTAGAAGATCAGACGATCACGATAATCCTATTGTAAAAATAGAATTCTCAAAGGAGTCTAAAGACTTCTTGAGAGGTCAAGAATTATCTGTTGCAAAAGAAATGATAAGAGCAGGAATTGAAAGTGTAAGTGGAAATGTTAGCGATTTAGATGAGTTTTTTGAGAAGCAAAGAGAAAGATTTTCAAAAAAACAAAATATTGTTCATTAATTCCTTCTCAACAATCCTACGCTTTTACCTTCAATATGAAGTTGTTCACTTTCTAAATTTATTACGATATTTTCAAAATCTTCATTTGCAGGCTCTAACTCTACAATATTAGAGGATTTTCTATTAAAGAATTTAACAGTTACCTCATCATCAAGTCTTGCAATAACAATGTCACCATTTTTTACATCAGTAGTTTTTTTGACTGCAATCAAATCATCTTCCATGATGCCAGCATCTTTCATGCTTAGTCCTCTAACTTTTAAAAAATAATCAAAACCTGATTCAAAAAAAGATTTTGGACAGTTAATTGTTCTTTCTATATTTTCCTCAGCTAAAGTAGGTGATCCAGCAGCCACTAAGCCAATAACTGGATACTCATCTCCACCAAATGAATTGTTTTGATTGTTAACAGAGATACCTCTAGAAGCTCCACTTTCAATTGAAATAAATCCTTTCTTTTCAAGTGCTCTAAGATGAGTTTCAGCTGAATTTGGAGATTTAAATCCTAATTCTCTACAAATATCTGCCCTTGTTGGAGGAAAACCTGTTTTCTTTAGGTAAATTTGAATACAATCTAATACTCGTTGTTGTTGTGATGTTATTTCTTTCATAATAATAAAAAAATACTGAATGTATGTACAGTATAATACAAAACAATGAGTTTTTACAAATTAAGTTAGTATGCAGGATTCAAAGTTAATTATCGGAATATCATCAAGAGCACTTTTTGATCTTGATGAAAGTCATGAAATATATAAAAAACATGGCCTTAAATCATATGAGGAATATCAAATTGATAATGAAGATAAAACTTTAAAACCTGGACAAGCTTTTAGCCTTGTAAACAAAATCTTAAATATAAACGATCTTTATGATGGCGATGACAGAGTAGAAGTAATTTTGTTATCTAGAAATACATCCGATACAGGTCTAAGAATTAGAAATTCTATTGAAGATCATAATTTAAATATATCAAGAGCTGCATTTTGTGGAGGTGAGAGCCCTCATAGGTATGTTAAAGATTTTGGTGTGCATCTATTTTTATCAAGCAGCATTGAAGACGTTAAATTAGCTATACAAAGCAATGTAGCTGCTGCAACAATTATGTCTCGTTCATTAGAAAAAAATAAGAAATCGAATTCTGATATTTTAAAAATAGCTTTTGATGGAGATGCGGTAATTTTTTCAGACGAATCTGAAAAAGTTTTTCATGAAAAAGGTCTAGAAGCTTTTATCGAAAATGAGGTGAATTCATTATCTGTTCTTAAAGAGGGGCCATTTAAATCTTTTTTAGTGGAACTTAATAAAATTCAAAATGATTTTGAAATAAATGAATGTCCAATAAGAACTGCTTTGGTCACTGCCAGATCGGCTCCATCAGATAAGAGGGTTATCAAAACTCTAAGAAAATGGGGCGTTCGTATTGATGAATCGTTATTTTTGGGTGGAATGGAGAAGGCTAAATTTTTAGAATCCTTTGATGCTGACATCTTTTTTGATGATCAAAAAAAACACATTATGAGCGCAAAAGACACAACTGCATCGGCTCATGTCCCATACGGAGTAAAAAATAATTAAATTATGGAAATTGTTTGTTTAGATATGGAAGGAACTCTCACTGAGGAAATATGGGAGAAAGTTGCATATGATACCGGCATTGAAGATCTAGGAAAAACTACTAGAGATATTCCTAGTTATGAGGATCTTCTAGATATGCGAATAGAAATTATGTCAAAGGAAGGCATAGGCTTATCAGATGTTCAAAAAGCTGCATCTTCAGTTGAACTTCTCCCAGGAGCATTAGAATTTGTATCAAACCTTAGAAAAAATTTTCAAGTTGTGATTTTGTCTGATACTTTTCACGACATTGCTAAGCCACTGATGGAAAAGCTTGGGTTTCCTTTTTTACTTTGTCATAACCTTGAGATAAAAAATAATGAAATTGTTTCATACAAACTAAGACATCCTCAGGCGAAAAAACAAGCAATAAATGCATTTAAAGATATAGGATATAGATGCTTTGCAGCAGGTGACTCTCACAATGATATTCAAATGTTTGAGGTTGCAGATAAAGGATTTTTTATGAATGCTCCTGATAAGATTTCTTCTAAATTTCCTGAAATTCAATCTTTTCATAATTATAATGAGCTTGAAAAGGCAATCATACANAATTCGGTATTCGTAAATGAGTGATAATCTAAAGTTACAAAACTATAAAAGACCAGAATTAAAAATGCCTAATGGAGAAAAAAATCTTCTCCTTCATAGTTGTTGCGCTCCATGTTCTGGAGAAATTATCGAAGGGCTGGCAGCTTCAAAAATTAANACCACCGTTTATTTTTATAATCCAAACATTCATCCTGTAGATGAATATGAAATAAGAAAAGAAGAAAATCGAAGATTTTGCGAAAAAGTTGGATTTGATTGTATTGATGGTGATTACGACAAAGANAATTGGTTTGAGAGAATAAAAGGATTAGAAAATGAACCAGAGAGAGGTGAAAGATGCACAAAATGTTTTGATATGCGTTTTGAAAGATCAGCACTTTTTGCATATGAAAATGGATTCAANGTTTATGCAACTACACTCGGCATTTCTAGATGGAAAGATATGGATCAAATTAATGATTCAGGACACAGAGCTGCTTCAAGATATGAAAATATATCTTATTGGGATTTTAATTGGAGAAAAAATGGTGGTTCATCAAGGATGATAGAAATNTCTAANAGGGAGCATTTTTACCAACAAGAATATTGTGGCTGTGTTTATAGTCTTCGAGACACTAATAGGTGGAGAAGAAAAAATAATAAAGATAGAATTATNAGAGGAATTAAATTTTACTAATATGACGCCGGGTAAGAAGTTTAGAGATGCCATAAAAAATAATAGTCCTCTAATTATTCCAGGAGCAATAAATGCTTATTCAGCAAAATTAGCTGAAAGAGCAAATCATAAAGCGATTTATCTTTCTGGAAGTGGNGTTGCTGCTGCCTCTTATGGCCTTCCTGATCTAGGTGTAACTTCATTAGATGATGTCGTAATTGACGCTAAGAGAATAACTGATGCAACTAATCTTCCTCTCCTGGTTGATATAGATACTGGCTGGGGCGGTTCTGAAGAAATATCAAATACGATTGAAGAAATGGAAAATGCTGGAGTTGCTGCAGTTCATATTGAAGATCAGGTCTATGATAAAAGATGCGGACATCGGCCAAATAAACAGATAGTGAGTGTTGCAGAAATGCAAGATAGATTAAAAGCTGCAGTTGATGCGAAAAAAGATGAATCTTTTTTTATTATGGCAAGAACAGACGCACTTGCATCTGAGGGAATTGAACAAGCTATTGAAAGATGTGGTGAATATTTAAAAGTTGGTGCNGATGGAATTTTCTTTGAAGCNGCTATATCTTTAGATCAATACAAAGAGTTTAGTAAAAATTTTTCAGTTCCATTACTAGCAAATATTACAGAATTTGGAAAAACTCCATTATTCACTCAGAAAGAACTTAGCGATGTTGGAGTNGATATTGTTTTATATCCTCTTACAGCATTTAGAGCCATGAGTTTATCGGCAGAAAAAATTTATAATTCAATTATCAAAGACGGGACACAAGAGCCTCTGTTAGATATAATGCAAACCCGGGAAGAGTTGTATGAAGTTCTTGATTACTACAATTTTGAAAAACAACTTGATGAACAGTTTGAAAATACTAAAAAGGAAGGCTCATGACTAAAAAACTAGAGGGCGCAGGTTTAAGAGGACAGGTTGCNGGAGAAACTTCGCTNTCAACTGTTGGTCAAATTGAGGGGCTTGCCTANAGGGGTCATAAAATNGAATTGCTTGCAGAAAAGTCTTCTTTTGAAGAAGTCGCNTATCTTTTACTTTACGATAAACTCCCAAATCAAGCAGAACTAGATGATTATAAGAAACTACTTAAGAGTCAAAGAGACCTTCCTGATTCACTAAAACAAGTTCTTCAAAAAATTCCTTCNTCAGCTCATCCNATGGACGTAATGNGAACAGGTACATCGATGTTAGGTAATTTAGAACCTGAAGGAGAGTTTTCTAATCAGTTAAATTCTATAAATAGGATGATTGCAACAATGCCATCGATTGTTACTTATTGGTATAAATACTCTCATGANGGTTTAGATATTGATCTNATNAATGATGAAGATAGTATGGCCGGTCATTTTTTACATATTCTTCATGGAAAAACACCTTCAGATTTGCATAGAAAAGTAATGGATGTTTCTCTAATTTTGTACGCCGAACATGAATTTAATGCTTCTACTTTTACAGCAAGAGTTTGCGCATCAACCATGTCAGATATNCATTCATGCGTTGTAGCTGCTATTGGTTCTTTAAGAGGACCTCTTCATGGCGGAGCAAATGAAAAAGCAATGGAGTTAATAGAAAACTGGACTTCAAAAGAAGAAGCAAAATCAAAAATTATCGAGATGCTTGGGAACAAAGAAAAAATCATGGGATTTGGTCATGCTGTTTATTCAATAAGAGATCCTAGAAATGCTGTAATTAAGGAGTATGCAAAAGAATTATCTGAGTTGGCTGAAAATGATACTTTATATAAAGTAGCTGAAGAGGTTGAAAAAGTCATGGCTGATGAAAAGAAAATGTTTGCTAACGCAGACTTTTTTCATGCACCAGCATATTTCTATATGGGCATTCCAACAAAACTATTTACTCCAATATTTGTAATGTCTAGAGTATCTGGTTGGACTGCGCATTGCATGGAGCAAAGAGCAAACAATCGAATCATCAGACCGAGTGCTGATTATATTGGAGTTGAGACTTCAGATTGGGTCGATATTTCTGATAGGTCCTAAAATATGTCATCAAATGTTGATCTGAATGTCAGACCTGGGTTTGATGGACTTATTTCTGAAATTGCAAATTACGTTTCAAACTATGAAATTAAATCTGATTTAGCATTAGATACTGCTAGAAATTGTCTTATAGATACTATTGGATGTGGTCTTTTAGCCTTACAATTTCCTGCTTGCACCAAAATGCTTGGGCCTATAGTAAAAGATACAAAAGTACCTTTTGGAATACGAGTACCTGGCACAAATTATGAGTTAGATCCGGTGAAAGGAGCATTTGATATTGGCTGTATTGTTAGATGGCTAGATTATAACGATACTTGGCTTGCTGCAGAGTGGGGACATCCATCAGATAACTTAGGTGCAATATTATCGGTATGTGATTTTGTTTCACAACAAAATGTTGCTAATGCAAAAGAACCATTAACTATGAGAACTGTTCTCGAATCAATGATTATGGCACATGAGGTACAGGGTGTTTTAGCTCTTGAAAACAGTTTTAATAAGGTAGGACTTGACCATGTCATTCTAGTAAAAGTTGCTTCAACGGCAGTAGCTACAAAATTACTGGGCGGTTCTATTGATCAAATTAAAGATGCAGTTAGCCAAGCCTGGGTGGATGGTCAAAGCCTAAGAACTTATAGGCATGCTCCTAATGCGGGCTCAAGAAAAAGTTGGGCAGCTGGGGACGCCACTAGTAGAGCTGTAAGANTAGCAATGATTACTATGTCAGGTGAGATGGGATACCCTGGTGTATTATCTGCACCTGTTTGGGGATTTGAAGACGTTTCATTCGATGGAGAAAAACTTTCTTTACCACAACCTTTTGAAACTTATGTTATGGAGAATATTCTATTTAAAATTAGCTTTCCAGCAGAATTCCATGCTCAAACTGCAGTAGAGGCTGCAGTAAAGTTACATGAAGAAATAAAAGATAAAATCGATGAAATAAAATCTGTTGAAATCACTACACATGAGTCTGCCATNAGAATCATTTCAAAAGTTGGGGAGCTAAATAATCCTGCTGATAGAGATCATTGTTTGCAATATATGGTTGCTATTGGTTTATTGAAAGGCAATTTAGTCGCAGAAGATTACGAAGATGATGTTGCAAAAGATCCAAGAATTGATGAACTTAGAGAAAAAATGGTTATCAAAGAAGATAAAAGATACTCAAAAGAATATCTTGAAGCAGATAANCGTTCAATTGCTAACAGAATTAAGATTCATTTTAATGATGGAACTTCAACAGAGGAGGTTGAGGTTGAATATCCTATTGGCCATAAAAGAAGAAGAGAAGAGGGCATTCCAGTTTTAGAAAAGAAATTTAAAGATAATTTAGACATAACATTTAATGAGGAAGTATCTGATAAGATATTCACACTTTGCATGAACCAAGAAAAGCTTGAAGAAACCTCTGTTACTGATTTCCAGAAATTATTTTCAAAAATCCCATAAAATAAAGCTTTTTTAGCTTTTTGGACTATAATTATCGCCATGTCAGGCAATACGTTTGGAAAAATATTTAAAATTACGACTTTTGGTGAGAGTCATGGCACTGCTATGGGCTGTATTTTAGATGGTTGTCCGCCCCAAATTGAGCTAAAAAAAGAAGATATTCAGTATGAATTAGACAGAAGAAAGCCTGGACAATCAGATGTAACTACACAAAGAAAAGAAGACGACGCTGTAGAGATTTTGTCTGGAGTTTTTGAAGGAAAAACCCTCGGCACACCGATAGGAATGATAATTTACAATAAAGATCAAAAATCTAAAGATTACTCGAATATAAAAGATGTTTTTAGACCAAATCATGCAGACATTACTTATCAAGCAAAATATGGTCATAGAGATTACAGAGGTGGTGGAAGAGCAAGTGCTAGAGAAACTGCAAACTGGGTAGCTGCTGGAGCAATTGCTAAAAAGATTCTTAAAAACGAAGGTGTTTCAGTAAATGGTTTTGTATCAGAAATAGGAAAAGTGAAGGCTGATTCAATTAATCATAAAAATATAAATAATAAATACTTTTTTAGTGATGAATCAAAATTGTCTGAACTAGATTCAATGTTCAAAGACTTAATTGAAGAGGGTAATTCTGTAGGTGCAAAGTTAGGAGTTATTGTTGAGAACTGTCCAGTTGGATTGGGAGATCCAGTTTTCGAGAAGTTAGATGCTAATTTAGCAAAAGCANTAATGACTATTAACGCAGTAAAGTCAGTATCAATTGGCAATGCNGATGATCTATTAAGNCTTAAAGGTTCAGAAGCAAGGGATGANATAACAGNATCAGGTTTTACTTCAAATAATTCNGGAGGAATATTAGGCGGTATATCTAANGGAGATGATATAAGCCTAAGCTTTATCATAAAGCCAACATCAAGTATTAAAACAAAAGGAAAAACTGTAAACAAAGAAGGTAATGAGGTTGATATAGAGGTTACTGGAAGACATGATCCATGTGTCGGNATCAGAGCAGTGCCAATTGCCGAGGCTATGGTTAGTTTAGTTTTAGTGGATCATTTATTAATCAATAAAGCTCAATGTGCTGATGTTGAACAAAATCTTCCATTTAGTGAGTAAAAACAATGAAGACTTTATACGACAAACTCTGGGAAGAGCATCACGTCACCCAACTCGATTCGGGAGAGTCACTTTTATATATTGATAGACATTATTTGCATGAGGTAACGTCTCCTCAGGCATTTGAGGGACTAATTAAGAAAAATTTAAAGCCTTGGAGGCTTAATGCCAACATTGCTACTCCTGATCATAATGTACCTACAATAAGAGGTAATAATTTTAATTCTGAATCAATAACTGATGAAATTTCAAAGATTCAAGTAGTTGAATTGGATAAGAATTGTAATAAATTTGGTATTAAACAATTTGATATAGAGTCAAATAAACAAGGCATTGTTCATGTTATAGGACCTGAATTAGGTTTTACTATTCCCGGAATGACTATTGTTTGTGGAGATTCACACACATCTACACATGGAGCGCTTGGTTGTTTAGCTATGGGTATAGGAACTTCTGAAGTTGAGCACGTTCTTGCTACCCAGTGCCTAAAAGTTTCTAAATTAAAAAATATGAATGTTAGATTTGAAGGAGAGGTAGATGAGCATGTTTCTTCAAAAGATATTGTCTTATATTTGATTGGACAAATAGGTACTGCTGGTGGAACTGGTTACGCCATTGAATTTTCAGGATCATACATAAGAAGCATATCTGTCGAGGGAAGAATGACTATTTGTAACATGGCTATTGAAGCAGGAGCAAAAGTTGGATTAATTGCCCCAGACAATAAAACTATTGAGTATGTTAAAAGTAAATCATTTCTTGATGAAGATACTTTTAATCAAGCAATGGAGTATTGGAAAACTCTACATTCAGATGATGATGCAAAATTTGATAAAGAAATAACCATAGATGTATCAAAAATCAAACCACAAGTTACATGGGGTACTTCACCTGAGATGGTATTGAATTATGATGAATCAATTCCAACAGTATCTGATACCAATGATGAAAACAAAAAGAATGTTGAGCTAGCAAGAGACTATATGGGCATTGAAAATGAGACAAAATTATCTGATTTAACATTCGATAAAGTTTTCATAGGATCTTGTACTAATTCTAGAATTGAAGATTTAAGACAGGCAGCTGAAATAGTAAAGGGTAAAACTATTGCATCAAATATTTCAGAAGCTATTGTTGTGCCCGGGTCTGGTCTTGTTAAAGAACAAGCAGAAAATGAAGGATTAGATAAAGTTTTTACTGATGCAGGTTTTATTTGGAGAGATCCTGGATGTTCAATGTGTCTTGGAATGAATCCAGATCAACTCAAACCATATGAAAGATGTGCATCAACCTCAAATAGAAACTTTGAAGGAAGACAAGGATACCTAGGTAGGACTCATTTGATGAGTCCAATTATGGCAGCTTATACAGCAATTAATGGAACTATAGGAGACCCTTATGAAATCTAATAGTGAGGGATTAATCATAGATGGAATTGTTGCACATATAGATAGAGATAACATTGATACTGATCAAATTATCCCCACTGAATATTTAAAATCTATTAAAAAGTTTGGCTTTGAAGATTATCTTTTTGATGGCTGGAGATATAAAGATGATGGAAAGCTTGGTGTCACAAAAGATGAAAGAGTGATTGATGAAAACTTTATACTTAATAAAAATCCTTTCAATGAATCTAAAATACTTTTAACTCGTGATAATTTTGGATGTGGATCATCAAGAGAACATGCGGTTTGGGCGCTGCGAGATTTTGGTATTAAAGCTGTAATAGCATCCTCTTTTGGAGATATTTTTTATAATAATTCTTTTAAAAATGGTGTTTTGCCAATTATCTTAGAAAAAAAAGAGATAGATTTCTTATTTGATCAAACTCAGCAAAAAGTTCTTGAGCTTTCAATAAATTTACAAAATAAAGAAATCAACTATGGTGAAAAAACTATTTCTTTTAATGTTGAAAAACATCTTATTGATAGAATTATCTATGGACTAGATGATGTTGATATAACTCTGAAGGAAAAAGATAAAATCTTTGATTTTGAAAAGACTAGAATTAAAGAAAGACCTTGGATATTCAAATGAGTAAGAAAATATTAGTGTTACCTGGAGACGGAATTGGACAAGAGGTGACTGCTTCCGCGATACAAATCCTCGACTTTATTATCAAAAAATTCTCCTTGAATTTTTCTNTNGAAACTCTTGATGTTGGTGGAACTGCCTACGAGAAATTTGGTTCACCAATTCCAGAAAATGTTTTAACAGCTGCCAAGAAAGCAGATGCTGTTCTATTTGGAGCTGTAGGAGCTCCGCAATGGGATGGTCTTATTTGGGAAGACAGACCAGAAAATGCACTGTTGACTTTAAGAAAGGAATTAAACTTATTTGCAAATTTAAGACCTGCCTTTTTATTTAATGAACTATCAAATGCTTCCCCATTAAAAGAAAAAATTATTGAAGGTCTAGATATTTTGATAGTTAGAGAACTAACTGGTGGTATATATTTTGGTGAGCCTAGAGGAATTGTTGATGATCAGTCTCCAAATTATGCATTTAATACTATGATTTATAATGAAGATGAGATTAGAAGAATTGCAAAGATTGCTTTTGAATCAGCACAAAAAAGAAAAGGCAGATTATGTTCCGTAGAAAAAGCAAATGTTTTAGAAGTTTCAAAATTTTGGAGATCAATTGTTACAGAAATGTCTAAAGAATATCCTGATGTTGAGCTTTCACATCAACTTGCAGATAATGCAGCAATGCAGTTAGTTCTCAATCCAAATCAATTTGATGTAATTGTTGCTAGTAACTTGTTTGGAGATATTTTATCTGACATTGCTGCGACACTTACTGGATCAATAGGTATGCTTCCTTCTGCATCGCTTGATAGCTCATTCAAGGGCATGTACGAACCCTGTCATGGAAGTGCACCTGATATTGCCAATCAAGATCTTGCAAATCCATTAGCAATGATTGGCTCATTATCAATGGCTTTAAGATATTCATTGGATGAAGAAACTGTTGCAAATAAAATTGATACAGCAATCAAAAAGTTCATAGAACAAGGTTTCCGAACAAAAGACATCGCCACGGATGAAAATTATTTAAAAACATCTGAGGTTGCTGAAAAAATTATAGAGATTCTTGAAAATGAATAGTTTAATAAATTTAGCATTAATTGGAGCGTCAGGTGTTGTTGGTAAAAAAATTATTTCTTTACTGGAAAATAAAGATATTGAAATAAATAATTTTTATCCACTTGGATCTTCTTCCGTAGGCGATGAAATAGTGTTTAATAACAATGAATATAAAATTGAAGATTTGACTAATTTTGATTATTCAAAGGTAAATTTGGCTATCTTTTCTGCTGGGTCAAAAGTTGCAGAAGAACATGCAAAAGATTTTGTTAATGCTGGAGTTTATGTAATAGATTTATCTTCTAAATTTAGATACGAAAAGGATATACCTCTTATAATTCCTGAGATAAATGGAGATGAGATTAATCTTTTAGATGCGCCATCCATAATATCTAATCCTAATTGCTCTACATCACAGCTTTTAATGGCAATCGCTCCCATACATAAAGAATATGAAATAGATATCTTAAATATTGCTACATATCAAGCAGTGTCCGGAACTGGAAAACAAGCAGTTCAAGAATTAAAAAATCAGATTAAAGATGAGTCTGTCAATCAAGAAGTTTATCCAAAAAAAATAGCATTTAATGTAATCCCTCAATGCGATATCTTTTTAGAGAATGATTTTACAAAAGAAGAAATGAAACTTGTCTGGGAAACAAAAAAAATACTTGATAACAACATTGAAGTTCAAGCGACGTGCGCAAGAGTTCCTGTTATAAATGGTCACTCTGAGGCAGTCTTTTTTAGAACAAAGAAAGAAACTTCTCGTGAGGAAATAATTGAGCTATTAAACAATTCTAGTGGAATTAAAGTAATAGATAATCCAGAGTCCCAAGAGTATCCAACTCCTCTTGAGAACGCAAATGATACAGAAGAAGTATTTGTCGGAAGGATAAGATCACAAACTATAAATAATGAAAACTGGATTTCAATGTGGATAGTTGCTGACAATGTCTATGGAAAAGGGGCTGCATTAAATACTGTTCAAATTCTTGAAACTTTATTAGAGAATAATAAATTATGTTGAGATATTTATTTTTATTATCCCTTATATTCTCCTTGAATGCTTATTCAGATGTATTTCTTTCCTCTCCTAAAATAAAACTGAACGCTCAAAATCAAAGGGTAATAGAGTTCAGAATTGAAAATGAAAGAATTAATGATGGAGACATTACTTTAAATGAATATAAAACTAATAATCCTATCGATGAGTCATTTATTGAATATACGCTAATTAATGACTTTGGAAATTATCATACATTTACTATCGTATTAGATGATGAATATTTAGAAGACTATTTCAGTTTTAAAATCCTAATAAAAGAAAACTTTGCAAAAGATATTTTTATATATTTGCCTTCAAAAGTTAGAAGTACGTTTAACAACCCAGAACCATATAAACCTGAAAGAGTTTCATCTGAAACAACATTTTCGTTATCTAAGAATCAAAATGTGGTTTCAAAAAAACTTGAAGAAGTCGAGCCTGACATTCTTATAGAAGATAAAGAAGAAAATATAGAAGATAAAGAAGAAAATATAGTTTTAAATAAAACAGAACAAATTGAACCCGAAATTCAACAAAATGATATTTTTAAAAGTTCAGAAATTACAACAGTTTGGAGCATGGCTGAAAAAATAAAAGGTCAGAATGAAAATATATCTATTTATCAAGTAATGTGGTCAATCTATCTTGGAAATAGAAAGGCTTTTTTAAATGATAATATTAATCTAATTAGAGCAGATCTTGATATATCAATTCCATCACTTAATGATATTGAAAGTATCTCTTTTCAAATAGCAAAAGAATCAATACTGGATATGAATGAATCATATGCAAGCAGACTACAATCTGCCACAAAATCTCTTTTAGTTCTGACAGCCCCAAATGTAATTGAAGATATTAATGATGGCAAAGAAGTTGAATTAAAAATAGAAGATCAAAATCAAATAGATTTTGAGAATAAAACAGATCCTGAGATTCTTATTGAGCAGAATACTAAACAAATTAGACTAGAGGTTGAAAATGAAATTCTTGATGAACTTACTGAATTAAAACAAACCATCACAGAAGTAGACAATAAATTTCAGACCTTTGATTTAATTTTTATATCTCTAATATCTTTAGCTTCTGGAGTACTACTTGCTTTAATTTTCATTCAAATTAGAAATATGAGGACTTCAAAAGAAATTCAGTATGATTTTGAAGAAGCGTCAGATGATAAATCCTCCTTAACTACTCTTCCGTCTGATCTTAGTATTAAAAATGATATTGATCAGCAGCAATTTGACCTTGCAGTTACATATTATGAAATGAGTGATAAAGAAAATGCATTAGCACTCTTAAAAAATTTAATTCAAACAACTAAAAATAGCGAAATTAGAGAAGCCTCTGAAGATCTTCTTGAAAAAGTGAAACAGCTGTGAGGTTAGCATTTACCTTGGAGTATGATGGAACATCATTTTCAGGATTTCAAAGTCAAAAAAATGTTCCAACAGTCCAAGATAGTGTTGAGGAAGCCCTTAAAAAGATTACAAATCAAAATTGTAAGATTAATTATTCGGGGAGAACTGATGCTGGTGTTCATGCTTTATCTCAAGTATGTGACTTTGAAACAACAGTCAAAAGAACTGATAAAGAATGGATAAATGGTATTAATTCAAATCTTCCCTCAACAATTTCAGTTAAAGATATTTTTAAAGTTCCTGATACTTTTAATTCAAGATTCTCTGCGATTGAAAGGAAATATTCATATGTTATTTACAATTCTAAAAATAAACCTTTATTTTTAGAGAAAAATACCTACTGGGTAAGAAATTCACTGGATATAGACCTAATGAAAGAACAACTTCAATCATTCAAGGGANAGAAAGATTTTAGTTCATTTANAAGTTCAAACTGTAACTCAAAAAATCCTATNAAAACTGTAAAAGATATTAATTTAACAACATTTAATGANTTTATAATAATCACNATTATTGCAAATGCNTTTTTACAAAATATGGTAAGAATTATGGTTGGAACATTGATTGATATTGCAAAAAATGAAAATAATATGAGTATTCAAGATATTTTAGATATGAAAGATAGAAAAATTGCAGGTAAAACTGCGCCCGCATGTGGACTTTTTTTTCTTGGTCCAAAATATCCAGATGAACTGCAATTAAATACGTGTGAAGAAAATATCTTTGATAGGTATAAAATCTGATGAAGCCATTAATTAAGATATGTGGAATAAATGACTTTAATGTTCTTCAACAATTAGTTTCCATNGATAATATTAATTATCTTGGATTTATTTTTTACGAAAAAAGTGTAAGNAATGTTTCTCCAGAATTTCTTGAACAAGTAAAAGAATTTGAATTTAAAGANAAGAGACCAGTTTGTGTNTATGTTAATTCTGATCAAGATTTCATCAAACAAACTTCTTCATATTTTAAAGATCCTATCCTTCAATTTCATGGAGATGAAACAAGTGACTTCTGTAATTCTTTTGACAATGAATTTTGGAAAGTATTGAGAATCAATAATCAAATTAATGTCGATGAGATTATTAGATATGAAAAGGCATCTGGAATTTTGTTTGAAAACTATAAAAAAGATCAACCAGGAGGAACTGGAGAATCTTTTGATTGGAGCTTAATAAATAGTGTAAAAGATTTAGATATTAAAATTATTCTCTCTGGTGGAATTAATTGTGAAAATGTTGATAATGCTATAGATATTAATCCGTGGTGTCTTGATATAAATTCAGGAGTTGAATCTTCACCTGGCGTTAAAAACATAAACCTAATTAAACAATTATTAGATAAAATTAACATATGAAATTAGACAAGAATAATTTGCCAGATAAAAATGGTTTTTTTGGAGAATATGGAGGTAAGTTTGTTCCAGAGACACTCATGTATGCTTTAGAAGAGCTTGAAACAACTTACGAAAAGTTAAAAAATAATAACGAATTCAAAAAGCAGTTCTATAAAGATCTTTCAGAATTTGTTGGACGACCTTCGCCATTATATTTTGCTGAAAGATTAACAAAACATTATGGTACAGGCTCAATATGGCTGAAAAGAGAAGATCTTAACCATACTGGTGCACATAAAATAAACAATACCATTGGTCAAATCTTGCTTGCAAAATACATGGGTAAGAAAAGAATTATTGCCGAAACAGGTGCAGGGCAACATGGTGTTGCTACTGCAACCGTTGCTGCTAGGCTAGGTCTTGAATGTCATATTTATATGGGTTCAGAAGATGTTCAAAGACAATCATTAAATGTGTATAGAATTAAACTGCTTGGAGCACAAGTTCATTCTGTTGATTCTGGATCAGCTACATTAAAAGATGCATTGAATGAAGCCTTAAGGGATTGGGTAACAAATGTAGATGACACATACTATATTATTGGAAGTGTCACTGGGCCTCATCCTTATCCGATGATTGTTAGAGATTTTAATTCTGTTGTTGGTGAGGAAATGATTTCACAGTCAAAAGAGTTATTTAATTCAATGCCTGATGCAATTGTTGCATGTGTTGGTGGTGGATCAAATGCAATGGGAGCTTTTTATCCTTTTATAAAATTTAATGAAACTAGACTTATAGGTGTTGAAGCTGGTGGGGAAGGCGTAGAAACAGGAGAACATGCAGCACCATTAAATGATGGTACTCCTGGGGTTCTCCATGGATCATTAAGTTACCTTATGCAAGATGACAGCGGTCAAGTAAAAGGCACAAAATCAGTTTCTGCTGGACTTGATTATCCTGGAGTTGGACCTGAACATTCTTGGCTGAAAGACTCTGGAAGGGCTGAATATGTTGCTGTTAGTGANGATGCTGCACTAAAAGCATTNCATGAAGTTTCTGAGCTGGAGGGAATAATACCTGCGCTTGAAACAGCTCATGCTTTTGCATATCTAGATACTTTAATGAAAGAGTTTGATAAGAATTCCAATATNATTGTGAATGTATCGGGACGAGGTGATAAAGATATTAACACTGTTGCAAATATTGATGGAATAAAGATTTGAACAGACTTACTAATACTTTAGAAGATTTAAAAAATAAAAGTAAAAAGGCTCTTGTTGCATATCTTGTTGCTGGTGACCCAGACATAGAGACAACCCTCGAATTAATGACAGTTCTTGTTGAATCTGGAGTGGATATAATTGAGATTGGGGTTCCTTTTACAGATCCAATTGCAGAAGGACCAATAATACAGAAGGCCCACGATCGTGCTCTCAAAAATAATGTTTCTTTAAAATCTATTTTTGAAATGGTTAATAAATTTAGAAAGAATGATAATGACACACCTCTTGTTCTCATGGGGTATCTCAATACATTTATTTTTAATAAGGCTTTAATTGAAGATAATAAAAATGACGTTATTGATTCAGTTTTAGTCGTTGATATACCGGGCGAACTAAAACTCAAAGATTATGGAGTCTATAATCCTAATATAAATACTATTTCACTTATTTCTCCAACTACGAAAAAGGACAGAATTGAATCAATTGCAAAAAATAGTTCAGGATTCGTATATTATGTCACCTTGAGAGGAGTTACTGGAGCGTCGAATTTAGACGTAAATGAAATTAGCAGCAACATTGAAGAAATAAAGAAACATGCTAGTGTTCCTACACTTGCCGGATTTGGAATCAAATCTGCTGAAGATGCAAAACTTTTATCACAGTGTTCAGATGGAGTCATAATTGGTTCATCAATTGTTCAAATGATTGAAGACAGTTCTCAATCAAAAGAATTTGATAGAATAAGAACTTACATTACTGATATTAAGAAGGCAATATCATGAGTTTTTTTCAAAATATAATCACCTCCGTAATGAAGGGAACTCGTCGTTTAAACCGTTTTCGCTCAAAAGGCTTTGGAAAGCTTCATAATAATATTAATAAAGCTGTTGATTCAGTAATGTCTACTTCCGGTGAAGTATCCTCATTAGTCTTCGCAGAACACCTTTTAAATCTCATAGAGGATCTAGATGACAATGGATTAAAGAAGTTTTTAAAGGATCTCTTAAAAAATTATGATATTGATACAAAGGTTCTTTTGAAAGATGTAAAAAATTATTCTTCAAATAAAAATACAGAAAATTTTGAAAAAATAAGGATCTCATCTGAACCAGGCTGGATAGAANTATTTAGAAGNTTAAANTCATCATCGAATGGAACATATAGATTAGTTAAANTAAGAGAAAGAATAAGATCNTTGAATGATGAGGAATTAAAGACTTTTGATTTACGCCTATTGAAACTATTTAAATATTGGTTCAATCCNTCATTTTTAGTTTTAGAAAAAATNGATTGGGAAACNCCTGCAAATATTCTTGAAAAAATAATTGAGTATGAGGCTGTTCATGAGATTAATTCTTGGGATGATCTGAGAGCNAGACTAGCTCCTATTGACAGGCAATGCTTTGCTTTTTTTCATCCTCTGATTCCAAATGATCCTTTGATTTTTGTAGAAGTTGCACTAACGACTGGCATTCCAAAGTCCATTCAAAAAATAATTAATCTTGATAGACAAGAAATAGAAATTGAAGATGCTAATACAGCAATTTTCTACTCTATTTCAAATTGTCATAATGGCTTGCTTGGTATTTCATTTGGAAATTTTCTAATTAAACAAGTTGCAAGTAATCTTAAAAGAGAACTTCCAGATCTAAATCAATTCATGACATTATCTCCTTTACCCGGATTTATGAAATGGATGGAAGAATATTCTCCTATATCNTTTGAGCGATGCACTGATAAAAATTGTAGTGAAGATGAACTCACTAAAAATGCAATCAAGTATTTAACTCATTCTGAAAGAGATGANGGAATGCCAAATGACCCAGTAAGTAGATTTCATATTGGAAATGGAGCAAGCCTNNAAAGNATTAATCTTAATGCAGATACTTCTGAAAAGGGGATGACACAGTCTTATGGAGTTATGGCTAATTATTTATATGATCTGGATGTGGTTGAAGAAAATCATGAAATATTTTTCAAAAATAAAGTTGTTCCAGTTTCAAGTGAAATCGAATCCTTAAAGAAAAAACATAAAGTTTAATGACTATTAAAAGAATTTTAGGGCTATTTTTTTTAATAGCGCTTATATCATTATTTGCAATTGTTTATTATCCAAAGACTAATGAGATAACTTCTATTGAAGTAAACAAAGANCCTATTTNNTCAAATCAAAATANTAATGGTGATTTTAAAGAATTNNATGAATCAGACTTTGATTTTTTTGTATATAGGGCACATGTTCTATCCTCAAAAGATAATGCAGAAAAATTAAAGGAGAAGATTGTTAATAATGGATTTCCAGCCTTTGTAGAATCTTTTGGTGATAAAGGAAACTTGCACGCAATATACGTTGGACCTTTTTTGTCAGAAAATGATATTGTTACCAATATGGATTTAATTAAATCAATATCTGAATCTNATAATGGAGAANTNTCGAGATGGAAGCTTTAGGACTAAACCTTGCAGATTGGTTTATTTTAATAGTTCTTATTGCCTCAGGAATTATTTCATTTGCTCGCGGATTTACAAAAGAATTTTTATCTTTATTTTTGTGGTTAGCAGCTTTTATAGCTGCAATAAGTTTGGAATATCTTGCAACACCTAAGATTAATGAATTTATTGGTAACGAAGAAATATCAAAAATAATTTCTTATATTGTTGTATTTTTAATTTTTATATTTATAGGTGGAATGATAATTAAATTTATTAGTAAGTTAATTAAATGGTCTGGGGCATCTGGGTTTGATAGATTTCTTGGTGTTGTGTTTGGTCTGATGAGAGGATCAATAGTTTTGTTTGTCATATTTTTATTACTTCCATCTGGCATAAAAACAACTGACTTAATAAACAACTCTAAAATTACACCAATAATTCAAAAATATGCGCCAGAAATAGAAGCATATTTTAGAGAATTGATAGATAATAGAAATGTTGTGGAGGAGGCTCTGGAAATTATCGAACCTTTAAAACAAGAGGTAGTTCCAGAACCAATTAGCGAAGACACTAAAGATGGGGACTCTTAATGTGTGGAATAGTTGGGATTTCGGCTGAAACAAACGTAGCTGCTGAAATCTATGATTCTCTTTTAATGCTTCAGCATAGAGGTCAAGATGCTGCAGGGATATCTGTTTGCAATAATGATGATCAATTAAACTCTAGAAAATCAATGGGATATGTCCGAGATGTTTTTCAACAAAGACATATGGATAAGCTTGTCGGAAATTATGGAATAGGGCACGTAAGATATCCAACGGCTGGTGGTGCTGGTAAAGAATTTGCGCAACCCATGTATGTGAATTCACCTTATGGCATAAGTCTTGCGCACAANGGGAATCTGACTAATTCAAAGCAGTTAGGAACTCAATTATTTCATGCAGAAATGAGACATCTCAGAACAGATAGTGACTCCGAGGTTTTATTAAATATATTTGCTCATGAACTTGGCAAGCAAAGAGAGATATATCCATCAGAAAAAAATATTTTTAAGGCAGTAACTAAAACTCACATAAGATGTGATGGAGCATATGCAGTTATTGCNCTTATAACCGGNTACGGTTTGGTTGCTTTTNGAGACAANAACGGAATAAGACCTCTTTCTATAGGAGTAAGGCAAGGAAAAGAAAGAGAGGAATACATTGTTTCTTCTGAAGATGCTCTTTTTACACCTCTTGGTTTTGAAAAGCTAAGAGATATAGATCCTGGAGAGGCTGTATTTATTGATAAAAATGGAAAACTATTTTCTCAACAATGCGCTGATAATCCTCAGAAGCGACCATGTATATTTGAATATGTTTATTTTTCAAGACCAGATTCAAAGATTGATGAAATTTCAGTCTATAAAGCAAGAATGAGAATGGGAACAAAGCTTGCTGGGCAAATCAAGAAAACTAGACCCGATCACGATATCGATGTTGTGATACCAATTCCAGATAGCTCAGTAACTGCTGCGCATCAATTAGCCGTTGACTTGAATGTGCCCTATAGAGAAGGCTTTGTAAAGAATAGATATATTGGAAGAACTTTTATTATGCCTTATCAAGAAGAGAGGAAGAAATCGGTAAGAAGAAAGTTAAATATTCTTGATTTAGAATTTGAAGGAAAAAACGTTTTACTTGTTGATGACTCAATTGTAAGAGGAACAACTAGTAAAAAAATTATAGAAATGGCNAGAGAGGCTGGAGCAAAAAAAGTTTATTTTGCATCCGCTGCTCCTGCTATTAAGTATCAAAATTTATATGGAATTGATATGCCTGCAACAGCTGAGCTAATAGCATCAAATAAATCAAATGATGAAGTCGCCTCTGAAATTAATGCGGATTGGCTAATTTATCAAACGTTAGAAGACTTAATAGATTCTGTGAGGGAGGGTAATCCAGAAATAAGTGAATTTGAAACTTCAATTTTTACAGGCGAGTACTTCACTCCTNTAGTTGAAAATTATNTNGAAGAATTAGAAATTTCNAGAAAAGANGANCTTAANATGCAAAGGGAAAAATCTAAAGCTAAGAGNTAACNGGGATTCACNATATTAATTGCAGGTATTTCAGCATTGTTTGCACTTTCAACATAAGTATCAATTTCATTGAAGTTTAAATACCTATAAATTTGATCAGACAATGGATTTATATCATTCATATACTGATGATACTGCTCAATGGTTGGAATTTTACCAAGAACTGAACATATAGCAGATAGTTCTGCTGATGCTAGGAAAACATTAGCTCCATCACCAAGTCTATTTGGAAAATTCCTTGTAGAGGTTGAAACTACAGTTGAGTTTGCTAAAACTCTTGCCTGATTTCCCATGCACAATGAACAACCTGGTACTTCAGTTCTTGCACCAGATACTCCAAAGATATTATATATACCTTCTTCGATTAGTTGCTTCTCATCCATCTTTGTTGGTGGTACCACCCACAGTCTTGCCTTAAGATTTTTATATTTCTCAAGAAGCGTACCAGCTGCTCTAAAATGACCAATGTTTGTCATGCACGATCCAATAAAAACTTCTTGGATTTTTGTATTTGAAACATCTGATAGGGGTTTTATATCATCTGGATCATTAGGACATGCAAGGAGAGGTTCTTTGATTTCGTTAAGATCAATTTCAATTATCTCAGCATATTCAGCNTCTTTGTCTGCTTCTAGTAGTTGTGGATTAAGAATCCACTCTTCCATTGATTGAGCTCTTCTTTCAAGCGTCTTTGCATCTCCGTAGCCACTTGCAATCATCCATCTCAACATAACAATGTTTGACTGAAGATATTCTATTATTGGTTCTTTATTAAGCTTAACTGTGCAACCTGATGCAGATCTTTCAGCAGAAGCATCAGAAAGTTCAAAAGCTTGTTCAACCTTCATATTAGGCAGGCCTTCAATTTCAAGACACCTGCCAGAAAAGACATTCTTTTTTCCATCCTTATCTATCGTAAGTAATCCTCTTTGAAGTGCTGCATAAGGAATAGCGTTAACTAAATCTCTAAGAGTTATTCCTGGTTGCATATCACCTTTAAATCTTACCAACACTGACTCTGGCATATCTAAAGGCATTACACCTAGCGTTGCAGCAAATGCAACTAAACCAGATCCTGCNGGAAAGCTTATTCCTATNGGAAATCTTGTATGACTATCACCACCNGTACCAACTGTATCTGGAAGCAGCATTCTATTCATCCAAGAATGGATAATTCCATCACCCGGCCTTAAAGATACACCGCCACGATTCATAATAAANTCNGGNAAGCTATGTTGAGTTTCGATATCAACTGGCTTTGGATATGCNGCAGTATGACAAAATGATTGCATAACAAGGTCTGCTGAAAAACCAAGACATGCTAATTCTTTAAGCTCATCTCTTGTCATTGGACCAGTTGTATCTTGTGACCCAACAGTTGTCATTCTAGGTTCACAGTATGTTCCTGGTCTTACTCCATCAACCCCACAAGCTTTTCCAACCATCTTTTGTGCAAGAGTAAAACCTGCTTTACTCTTATCTTTAGAATCAGGTCTTCTGAAGACTTTTGATGTATCCAAACCTAAGGCTTCTCTACTTTTATCTGTAAGCTGTCTACCAATAATTAATGGAATTCTTCCGTTCGCTCTAACCTCATCCAAAAGTACATCAGTCTTAAGCTCAAATTCAGAAATTACTTCTTTGGTATTAGCATCTAAAACTCTTCCATTAAGTGGCTCTAAAATAATTTCCTGACCCATTAACATTTTTGAAACATCCATCTCAATTGGAAATGCACCTGAATCTTCGAGAGTATTGAAAAATATTGGAGCAATTTTCCCACCAAAACAATAACCACCTTCTTTTTTATTAGGTATACAAGGTATCTCATCTCCCATATGCCATAAAACAGAATTTGTTGCAGATTTTCTAGAAGATCCTGTACCAACCACATCTCCAACAAAGACTAAAGGATTCCCTTTCTCTTTCAATTTTTCAATTGTGCCAAGCGGATCATCAAGACCTGTTCTTGGCATTTTAAACATAGCCAATGCATGAAGAGGGATGTCAGGTCTAGACCAAGCATCTGGTGCAGGAGACAAATCATCAGTATTTATCTCTCCAGTAACTTTATAAACTGTAAGTTTTATTTGCTCTTCTATATCTGTTTTTTCAGTGAACCAAGTTGCATTAGCCCATTCCTCAACAACTTTCTTTGCATGTTCATTTGTTTTTGATAGTTCAAATATTTCATTAAATGCATCAAAAATTAATAAAGTTCTGCTTAGAACATGTGCAGCTGCTTCAGCTAATTCATTATCTTTTAAACACTCAATAAGTGGTTGAATATTATATCCACCGAGCATGGTTCCAAGAATTTTTACAGCATCTATTTTGGTAATGTATGGGCTAGAAGCTTTGCCAGTAGTTATATCAGCTAAAAATGCAGCTTTAACATACGCAGCTTGATCAACACCAGCCGGAACTCTTTCTTTTAANAGGTNTAATAAGAAATCTGATTCTTNATGATCTTCTTTTAGTAATTTTATAAGCTCNGAAGTNTGATCAGCATCAAGAGGNAAGGGCGGTATGTTTTGTTCTGCCCTCTCTGCAACGTGTTTTTTATAATTTTCTAACATCGTCTGGTCTCCGATGGGCATATTTTACTCTTATAGCTAAAGATAGCCACTAATTAGATGAAATATAAGGTAATTTTATTTAAAAATCGGTTATTATTTTGCAATATGCCAAAATTACAAAAAAAACGATCTTCAACACCTTGCTTGGGTATATGCTCTACAACTTTTGGCGACGAAGTTTGTAAAGGATGNAAGCGTTTTGCTCATGAGATTGTTAGTTGGACAAAATACTCAGAAGAAGAAAGAGAAATCGTAAACAATCGTTTAGAAGAATTTAAAATTAAAATTTTAAAACACAGATTTAAGATTACAGACAAAGAATTATTTTCAAATAATCTTGATCAGATGGGAATTAATTTTAATCATTCTTTAGATCCTTTGACCTGGATCTTTGATTTATTTCGCGCAACTGGATCGCAGGCAATTGAACTTGAAAGATTTGGGATAGAAAGTTTGGAATACTTTGATCCAAAAACTATAAGAGATATTATTAACAAAGAACTTCTTGATTTATCAGAAGCACACCACGAGAGATATTTTAAAAAAGCTAACTAAAATCTTTTAGCATTATCTTTAATTCTAATGAATGTTGTTCCTCTTCTCCGATTTGTGCTCTAGCATATTCCTCTAAATATACAGATTTATTTTCAACACAATTTAAAAGTTTTTTGTATAGACTTAATGCAAAAAGTTCATGTTCCAAACTTTCTTCCAAAATATCNTTAATAGTATGTCTATTTGTTTCTTCAATCTTTGCAATCTTTTGACTAGGATGTCCATCTAGACCAGCAATTTTTTCTCCAGCAAGTTGAGCATGTAGGAGAGATTCCTCAGCCTGTTCTTTAAGAAATGTAACGATTGGTAATCTATAGGGCCCACTTACCATCATCGAAGAGTGGGTATACCTAACAACACCTGCAAGTTCATATTCCATTATTTCATTTAAAATNTCACAAACCTCTTTAGTATTTATCTCGTTATTTTCCATTACAATTTTTCTCCTAGTATTTGTTAAATTACGCAAAGTATAATACTATTATATATATTGTAAAGTACTGATATAAGGTATTTTTTTAATGATAATCACTATGATTATCATTCTCATTTAGATAGTAGTTTATATTTATAGAATAATATAAATGCTATTACTGCATAACCAATTTTAGATAGCGTGTAAATCACTGGTAATTTTATTATTTTTGCAATCCACTCATAACCTTTAGTTCTCTCCCAAACATAAATAAAGGCATCAACTCCAGATATTTCTGTTCCATTTTCAAATCTAACATGGAGTTTTTTAAGATACTTATCTCCCATCTCACTGCAATTAACAAAGTTTAAATCCGATCTTTTTTTGTAATGTTTTATTTCAAAATTACATACAGAGCANTTTTCATTAAATAATATCTTCGACTCATTCATTTTTGATTTTAAAAAAAAATATATAATTTAGAATAATTATACAATTTAATTTTTTATCGAGGACTTTTATGAAATTACTATTACCTATAATTTTTTTAATGCCAGTATTTTTATTTGCGACAGAAGAAACTGATGAAAGAAAAGTAAGTGACTTATCAATTAATGAGTTAAAAGAAATTGTTCGTTTGATTGTAGAAGAGAGCATCGAACAATGTACCGTGACAGGGACAATGGAAGGTAGAGCAAAAGTTAATTTAAAAGTTGAGGGAGAGGTCGTTGCAAAAATGACCTGCGACTTTGAAAAAGAATAAAAATGGATAATAAAAAAAATTTCTTTAAATTTTTTGAACATGGCTGGAATAAGATTTTTGGAAAAGAGGAAGATTCAACATCGTTGAGATCTAAAAGTTTGTATAGAGCAGTAAAAGGTATTCAGAATGTTGGCACACCTCATGACTGGGAAGATTATGAAAAATATAAAAAAGAATTAGATAAAAATGAAACAGATTAATATTTTTGATGAAGTGATTGAAGAATGTTGTTCAAATCCTATCACTGGTTATTTTAGAGATGGGTTTTGTCATACTGACGAGCTTGATAGAGGTCTCCATGTTGTGTGCGCTCAAATAACAGATGAATTTTTAGATTTTTCTAAAAGTCGTGGGAATGACTTATCAACTCCAAGACCTGAATTCAATTTTCCTGGTTTAAAAGAAGGAGATTCTTGGTGTCTATGTGCTGAAAGATGGAAAGAAGCTTTTGAGTGTGGTTTTGCACCTAAAATATACCTTAAAAGAACAAACAAAAAAGCTTTAAAAGTAATAGATCTGCATATTCTTAAAGATTTTGCGCTAGATTTGTCTTAATTCACTAATGGTAGCTCATACCAATTAGTTGTATATTTAGGTGAAGTCATGTTNTGTNTCATAGGTGACCATTTTTTTGTATTTTGTGATGCATAGTAAATTTGAGTTTCGTAGGAATTCATTTGATCAAGGTATTTCATTAATTTTGTATTTTGCTTAGGATCATTAGGGTCTTTAAATAAAGAATGTTGTTTCACATGTTCGTTAGTAAATTTATTTAAGATTATTCCTGCTTTTGCATAGTCATATCCAGATCTAAAGATAGGCAATAATCCCTTTTTTGCTGCTGTAAGAATATCTCTAGTATCGTTTGTAGGGGTAATTAGTCCAATTGTTCTCAGATCCGAGTGTTGAGGTTTATTTTTATTAAAAGGGCTAGTTCTTACAAACACAGAAACTTGAGAACATTTTTGCTTTTCACTTCTTAACTTTTCTGCTGCTCTAACAGCAAAATTACTAACTATAGGTTTTAACGTTTCTAAATTAGAAACTCTTTCACCAAAGCTCCTACTCACAACAATTTGTTTTTTTGACGAAATGTCATCCTCAATATTAAGACATCTTTCGCCTCTTAATTCTCGAACAGTCCTTTCTAAAACTACACTAAATTTCTTTCTAATGTTTTGAGGATTAACGTTTGCAAGATCTAATGCTGTATTGATACCAGCATTATTTAAGTGATCATTTAATCTTCTTCCAACTCCCCATACTTTACCTACTGGAGTATGCTGCAAGGCAATTTTGATTTGTTTCTCATTTGATAGATCAATTACTGAGGTCGGTATATTTTTTCTTTTAATTTCATTTATAGCAATCTTGCTTAAAGTTTTGTTTGGAGCTATTCCTATTCGAACTGGAATTCCTGTCCATTGCCTCACTAAAGATCTTATATGACAACCAAAATCATACAAATTATAGTTTTGCTTCAAAGTATCTAAATCCAGAAAGGCCTCATCGATACTATATATCTCAACTCTTGGAACAAATCCCTCAAGTATATTCATTACTCTGGCCGATATATCTCCATAAAATGTAAAATTTGATGAAAACACTTTTCCATTTTGCTTCAGAAAAGATTCTCTAACCTTAAACCATGGAACACCCATTGCGATTCCCATCTTTTTTGCTTCTGTACTTCTTGCTATAACACAACCATCATTATTAGAAAGTACAACAATAGGAACGTTCTTTAGGTCTGGACGAAAAATTCTTTCACAGGAGGCATAAAAACTTTCACAGTCGACAAGAGCAAAAGCCATTAGAATTTATTAATTGCTGCGGTTACAGTTCCTACTATTTCTAATTCTTGTCCGCTATTAATGAAGATAGGAGGGTACTCAGGATTCTCAGGCATTAAACACATTCTTGGTTTGAGCTTTAATCTTTTACATACAAATTCGCCATCTATAGTTGCTACCACAATACTGTTGTGAGAAGGCTTTATACTTCTATCGACTATTAAGACTGCTTGATCGGTAATGCCAGAACCAACCATAGATTGTCCCTGCGCTCTAACCAGAAAAGTTGCAGCACCATTTTTTATTAGGTGTTTATTTAAGTCTATTGGACTTTCAATATAGTCGCTTGCCGGACTGGGGAATCCGGCATGGACTGATTCAAGAAAATAGGGCACAAATATTGCCGGCAGATTTTCTTCAGAAATTTTTCCGATATAGTCAACTTTCATGGATTAATACTGTATATATATACAGTATATTTAAATCTAATTATTTGTAAAGTAGTTAATCAAGCAATAGAAAATTTTTCTAAATTATATGATTCATCGTCAAGACGAAGATACCAACCAAAGTCACCCCAATCGCCAAGAACAATACGTTTTGAGGATGCATATTCATGAATATTAGGTCTGTGAGTATGACCATGAATAAATATGTCAGGAGAGTAATCGTCAATAATTTTTTTGACCGATGACTCGTTAACATCAGTGATTTCTATGGATTTATCTTGGGTTGCATCATTGCTATCACTTCTTAGTTTTGATGCAATTTCACTTCTTTCTTCAATTGACTTACTCAAAAAATTATCTTGCCAGGCTTTATCTCTAACNTGATTTCTAAAATTAATGTAATCAACGTCATCAGTACACAAGAAGTCTCCATGACTTAAGAGAACTTTTTTATTATGCATAGTTATTTCAAATGGATCGGGAAGAAGTTTAATACCAGTATCAGTCAAAAATTTCTCACTTATTAAAAAATCTCTATTACCATGCATAAGAAAGGTATCCGGTCCGTTAGTTGTAAAGTTTAAAAGTTCAGATTTTATGTTGCTTATAAAACTTGTTTCACAATCATCACCAATCCAAACTTCAAATAAGTCTCCAAGAATAAAAAGTTGTGAGCAAGATTCTTTAGAATCTTTAAGAAAATTTATAAAAGCAGAAGATAGTTTATTATTACTTTCGCTTAAATGTATGTCCGATATAAAAAAGGATGTCATTCAGAGATAGTAACTGACTCAATAGTTATCACTTCTTCAGGAACGTCTTGATAAGCTCCAGATGATCCAGTTGCAACTTCTGCTATTTGATCAACAACATCCATACCTTCAGTAACCATTCCAAATACAGCATATCCCCATCCTTGAGATGTTTCCCCGGTATGATTTAGAAATGCATTGTCCTTGTGATTAATAAAGAACTGACTTGTGGCTGAGTGTGGATCCATCGTTCTAGCCATTGCAATAGTACCTCTGTCATTTGGCAATCCATTATTAGCTTCATTTTGTATAGGACCGGTTCCACTAGNCTTATTATTCATGTCAGCAGTTAATCCGCCACCTTGAATCATGAAACCATTTATAACTCTATGAAATATTGTTCCTTCATAATATCCACTTGAGGCAATAGTTTTAAAATTTTCAACTGTTACAGGTGCTTTCTCGTCATTAAGTTCAAGTTGAATGTCTCCAACAGATGTTTTTATTGTTACTTGTGTCATTTTATTCTCCATAAGATTATTAGCTTCATCATTTTCAATAACATCCACACATGAGGTTAATGCGACTAAAAGAGGTATAAAGATTTTAAAGTTTCTAGTTTTCAATGATTCGCCTTAGATATTAATATTGATTTTATCATCAAAATTCATAGTTCATCATGTAGTTTTTAAAACAGTCTTTAACTTTAGCTTCGTTTAAACCAAATTCTTCTATTGAATATGAGTGTTTTTCTTTTTTTAACTTACTCTGATTTATTAGATAGTTTTTAATTTTATTTTCGGTTTCAATATCCATATCAAATTCAAAGTTTTGATATATATCTTTCAAAATGTTTAAAGGATCATCTATAAAATTGCTATAACTAATATCGATGATTTGATCTGAGGAAAGGTTTTCTTTAGCTTGGATGCCTTTTTGAAGACTGTGTTGCCAAAAGTCTAAAATAACTTCACCAATTTGCTCTGGATTTACATTCTTTGAGAACGCAGATCTTATATTTTTAGCAAGGCTGCAAAAAGATGCTACCGATTCCGTAGGATCTCTATGTATATTTATAAATTTTGCATTTGGATAAGTGGTTAATATTTCTGGAATATGACCTATATGACTTGGATCTTTAAGTAACCATCTTTTTGGTCTTCCATTAATTTCTAGGACTTGAAAAAATCGTTTATGCCATTTAAAAACAGAATCAAAGCTACAGTCTTTTAGATACTCTACGTATTCAGGAACATTTGCCATACACATATAGACAAAACTTCTTACATTTATGGTTGCAAGGAGTTCACATTCTTCTGGTGAATTTGCTCTTATATGATGCATGTTTCTTAATTTAGGAATAATTGTTCTTGCAAACTTTAATTCAGCATTGATCTTCCATTCCCGTCTTTTAATATCAAATTTATTTTTAACTAATGGCATCAAGGACATTATTTCCCAATATCTAGGAGACCTATGACTATTATCAAGAGCAAGTAAATTAAAAAGAAAAGTAGTACCTGACCTTGGAAGACCAGTAACAAAAACAGGATTAGCTGGAGAGGGGAGATCTCTGTCTTTTACAAAGTCATATAATTTACTTCTCATTTTCAGCCTATCTTTAAGCTGATTTTTAAATGCTATGGAACCAAAAAGATTAAATTCGTTATTTTTATTGGCTGAATTTATCAGAATTTCAAGTGGCTCAGTATAGTCATCCTCTCCAAGTTTTCCCTCAAGTCCACTTAGCATGCTTTTAACGCTTATTTTATTAATCACTTTTAAAATTATTTATAATAGATATAAGATAACTCTATATAAGCAAATCTACAATTTATCCATGAATATTCTTTTTTTATGTGTTGGAAATTCTGCAAGAAGTCAGATCGCTGAAGGTCTTGCTGTTGATATGTTCGGACAAAATCATACCATTAAGAGTGCTGGGTCTGATCCTGTTGGTGAAGTACATCCTTTTGCTGTAAAAACGCTCAAAGATATTGGAATTGATATTAGTAGCAATAAGTCAAAATCCATAAATGACTTAGATAAAGATTTTTTGGATAATCTAGATTTTGCAATAACACTATGTGCTGAAGAGATTTGCCCAGTTTTACCAACGGATGCTATTTCTTTACACTGGATAAATGAAGATCCTGCTATGAATAATTTAAACGATGTTCAATTAAATATGGCTTTTCAAAAAACTAGAGAAAATATTTATAATTTGATGAAAAAATTTATGATTGAGAATAATTTGTAAAGTTAAATGGCTCCTCAGGTTGGGATCGAACCAACGACCAATTGATTAACAGTCAACTGCTCTACCGCTGAGCTACTGAGGAACGCTAATAGCAGAGCATTATAAGTAATTTTTTATATATAAGTAAATGACAAAAACATTAAAGGTTGTATCTGATTTTGAGCCAGCTGGATCTCAACCTGAAGCTATCAATAATTTAGTATCTGGGCTTGAGGATGGATTGCTGCATCAGACTCTATTAGGTGTTACAGGATCTGGAAAAACTTACACTATGGCAAAAGTCATTGAGGAAACTCAAAGACCAGCAATCATCATGGCTCATAATAAAACTCTAGCTGCTCAGCTATACGGTGAATTTAGAGATTTTTTTCCAAATAATTCTGTAGAGTATTTTGTTTCTTATTATGACTATTATCAGCCAGAGGCTTATGTCCCAACATCTGATACATATATTGCAAAAGATGCTTCGATAAATGAGCATATTGAACAAATGAGACTTTCTGCAACTAAAGCCCTAATAGAAAGAAAAGATACTGTTGTAGTAGCAACAGTCTCATCAATTTATGGTTTAGGCGCACCCGAATCTTATTTAAAAATGGTTGTCCATCTTGATAGAGGAGATATGATTTCTCAACGTGATCTTGTTTTAAGATTATCTGCACTTCAATATACAAGAAACGATTTAGATTTTAGGAGAGCAACTTTCAGAGTTAGAGGAGACACGGTTGATGTTTATCCTGCTGACTCAGACAAGGAGGCATTAAGAATTGAATTTTTTGGTGATGAAATTGAAAAACTATCTTGGTTTGACCCTCTCACAGGAGTCATTATTAGCGAGATTCCAAGAGTCACGATTTTTCCTAAAACTCATTACGTAACACCAAAAGACACAGTTACAAATTGTATTCCGGATATAAAAGATGAATTGAAAACACGACTTAACTTTCTAAGAGACAACAACAAACTTGTTGAGGCTCAAAGATTAGAAGAGAGGACCAATTATGANATCGAAATGATGCGNGAGCTTGGTTATTGTCAAGGTATTGAAAATTATTCAAGATATTTAAGTGGNAGAAAACCNGGAGAGTCGCCACCATGTTTNTTNGATTACATTCCAAAGGATGCAATTGTTTTTATTGATGAATCTCATGTTTCNGTTCCACAAATNGGAGCNATGTATAANGGNGATNGNTCNAGAAAAGANACNCTAGTNGAATATGGNTTTAGNCTTCCATCAGCNNTGGANAATAGNCCTTTAAAATTTGANGANTGGGAAATGTTNGCNCCACAAAGAATNTATGTNTCTGCNACNCCAAGTANNTANGAAAATGAAAANCAAGATAATTTAGTCGAGTTGCTTGTAAGNCCAACTGGCCTCACTGANCCTGAAGTAGAAATAAGACCTGCCTCTACACAAATTGATGATGTTATNGGTGAATGTAATGATAGAGTTGCAATGAAAGANAGGGTATTAGTNACGACTCTTACAAAAAGAATGGCAGAAGATTTAACAGATTATTTAAATGAAAATAATATTTCTGCAAGATACATGCACTCTGATATAGATACAGTAGAGCGTGTTGAAATTATTAGAGACCTTAGATTGGGTAAATTTGATGTTCTTGTTGGCATTAATTTGTTAAGAGAGGGTTTAGATATTCCTGAGGTTAGTCTTGTTGCAGTTTTAGATGCAGATAAAGAGGGATTTTTGAGATCCGACACTACCTTGATTCAAACAATAGGAAGAGCAGCAAGAAATTTGAGAGGGAAGGCTATTTTATATGCGGACAAAGTTACCGGATCAATGCAAAGAGCAATAGATGAAACAGACAGAAGAAGGTCTATTCAGGAAGAGTTTAATGACAAAAACAATATCACGCCAAAATCTATTTCAACAAAAGTTAAAGATATTATGGAAGGTGCAAGAATAATTAAGGGCAATACCAAAAAGAAAAAAGAAGATATTGATAAAATTGTTACCTTTAAGATTAAGGATGACACTGTAGAAAACATCACTGAGACTTTGCAAAAATTAGAGGATGAGATGTTTGCTTTGGCTAAAAAAATGGAATTCGAAAAAGCTGCAGTCTGTAGAGATAAAATAACTTCGCTTAAAAGAAAGTTAATTGATCTTTAGGATTTACACATGCATGAGCACTCATTAATTGATAATAGCTCTTAACTCTATCAACATAATCTATTGCCTGTTGAGCNCTCGAGTAGGANCCGTTATCCATCATATTNAGNTCTTCTCCAGTAGTTACTTTGAGTTTTTCTTTTATATCCTCCCAAGTAACGTTTTCAATATTAGAATCTATTTGACNNGCTATTTTAATGATATTTGTTGGTCCAAGATTATAACTTGCCAATACAATTGATAATTTATCAGCTTCGGAGGGNCCGATTTTATTTTTATTTTGAAGCATNGAAAAATATTTTGCTCCGCCTTTAATATTTTGTTCAGGATTTAGTCTTTTTTCAACGCCAACTAAGGCTGCAGTCTCTAATGTAACCATCATCATACCTCTAACACCCATATTAGATTTTGCTCTTGGATCCCATTGAGATTCTTGAAATGAGATTGCTGCTAAAAGATTCTTTTCAATGTTTGTTTCTNTNGATGCTGATGCAAACATTTCGTCGTATTGAGGATATCTATTTTCGAGNAAGTCTNTAAATTTATTTTTTTCAAAGTTGTTTAATGAAGACTCTTCATAAGAATTTATTAGAATTTCTTCACAACTCATTTCTTTGTTAAAGAAAGAACAACCCACCAAAAAGACCGTAATGGCTGAAAATAAAAAAAATCTAAAGATATTCCCCATTTTTAATTATTTAATTCATAAAGACTTTATAATTAATATGTTATATACAATATTTCAGACTTAAAGAAGTGTCAAAGACTAAAAACTTTATATTTAAGGGTAAGCAAAGTTTTTCAAGTTCTAAGCTTGATCAGATCAAGCACCAATTCTCAAATTCAAATAAAATCGATGCAAAAATATCATCTAATGAGATTTATTTGGTTCAATCTAAATCTGAAAAAATTAATCATGAGGGTCTTCAAGACATTCTTGCTGCAAAAGAGAATGACGCAGAGTTTGCTTTTTATGTAGGACCAAGATTAGGAACAATTTCACCATGGTCATCTAAAACAGAGGACATCATCAGAAACGTTGGTTTCGATAATATCGAAAGAGTTGAAAGACTATATGGATTTAATCTTGAATGTGATTCTGAAATTAATGCACTAGATCTTTCGATGTTTTACGATCGAATGACTCAATCGATTTATAACAATAAAGATGATTTCAAGAATCTTTTTAAATCAGATAAATCCAGATCCTTGAATCACATCAACATTTTAGAAGAAGGTAAATCAGAGCTTGAAAGAGCAAACAAGTCATTTGGGTTTGCTATGAGCAATCAAGAAATAGATTACTTGTATGATTTTTACAATAAAGAAAAAAGAAATCCCACCGATGCAGAATTGATGATGTTTGCTCAAGCTAATTCTGAGCATTGTAGACACAAAATATTTAATGCTAAATGGAATGTAGACGGTTCTCAAAAAAATAATACGTTATTTGATTTAATAAAAGAGACAAGCAAATCATCTCCAGATGGAATCATTTCAGCATATAAAGATAACGCNGCTATTNTCGAGGGNTCAAAAGTTGAGAGATTGAANTTAAANGAATCNAATGAATATGAATTTAAAGAGGATAATTTAAATTCAACTATTAAAGTCGAAACTCATAACCATCCAACAGCAATTTCACCATATCCAGGAGCTTCAACAGGATCTGGTGGAGAAATTCGAGATGAGGGAGCTACAGGAAGGGGCGCAAAACCTAAAATTGGGTTGGTTGGTTTTAATGTTTCTAATTTAAGAATTCCAAACCTTTTGAGAAGCTGGGAAAAGAATGAGCTTAAACCATCAAGAATTGCATCCCCGCTAGATATTATGATTGAAGCCCCNATCGGAGCAGCTGCTTTTAATAATGAATTTGGNAGACCATCAACNCTTGGATATTTTAGATGTTTTGAAACCGACTTTGATAATAACAAAGCCTTTGGATATCACAAACCAATAATGCTTGCTGGAGGTATAGGTGAAGTAAGGGATGTAAATAACTTTAAATTACAAATTAAAGAAGATTATTTAGTTGTTGTTTTAGGAGGACCTGCAATGCTTATTGGTCTTGGTGGAGGTGCTGCATCATCAGTCTCATCAGGAGATAGCGACGAAGATTTAGATTTTGCTTCCGTTCAAAGAGACAATGCTGAAATGGAAAGAAGATGCCAAGAGGTCATTAATAAATGTTCATCACAAGAAAATAGCTTTATTGAGTTTATTCACGATGTTGGTGCTGGTGGACTATCCAATGCAATTCCTGAATTAGCTAAAGATTCTAATCTGGGTGTGTATATTGAATTATCAAAAATTCCAAATGCAGATAAGTCCATGTCACCTATGGAAATTTGGTCTAATGAATCTCAAGAAAGATATGTATTAGCAATTCATAAAGATAATAAAAATGCTTTTGAAAAGATATGTCAAAGAGAGAGATGTGAATATGCAATTGTTGGACATACAACAAAAGAAATGTCTGTAAAACTTTATGATGAGCAAAACAAAAACTATCCAGTTGATGTGCCATTATCAATGCTATTCGGCGATCTTCCAATTACAGAAATGGAAGTTAAAGAAGAATTTGTTAAAACCTTTAATGAAGATAATTCAGAAGACATTGATCTGAGTGATTCAATTACTAAAGTTCTTCAACATCCGACTGTTTCATCAAAATCTTTCTTAATAACAATTGGTGATAGAACAGTAAGTGGAATGGTTGCAAGAGATCAGTTCGTGGGGCCATATCAAGTTCCTGTTTCTGACTATTCACTAAGCTTAAGATCTTATACATCAAATAATGGAGAAGTTCTAAGTATTGGAGAAAAGCCTACCATTGCTCTTATAAANCCTGCCGCATCTATGAGAATGGCTCTTGGCGAAGCTTTAACCAATATGTCAGGGGTTGTTATTAAAGGATTAAATAATGTTCAAGTGTCTGCAAATTGGATGGCAGCATCTGGAGAAAATTCAGATGATTTTGCCTTGAGGTCTGGAGTTGAGGCCTTGTCAAAAATTGCGGTCGATTTAAAAGTTTCTATCCCTGTTGGAAAAGATTCTTTATCTATGAGAACTAAGTGGTCAGAAAATAATTCAGATTATGAAGTATCAAGTCCCTTGTCTGGAGTTATTACAGCAATGGCACCAGTAGATGATGTTACTGAGTCAGTTACTCCAGAATTAAACACTTCTGATGATACAAGCATTCTTTTGATTAAGTTAAATAATAAAAATAGGTTGGCTGGATCAATATTCTCAGAAATTACTGAAACAAAATATCAACATACCCCAGACATAGATGATATTGAGGTATTCGAAAAACTGTTTTCAGGTATTCAAAATCTTTTGAAAAGTAAAAAAATACTAGCAATGCATGATATTTCTGATGGAGGTCTTATAACAACATTGNTAGAAATGTGCTTTACCAAAAAAGTTGGTATGAGANTGNATTTAGATGATTCATCAGGCGTCAATGAATTCCTTTTCTCTGANGAAATTGGCTTTGCAATTCAAATTAAGAAAAATAATCTTGATGAAGTTACAAATACTCTAANGAATGAAAATATTTATGTAAAAAATATAGCTGAAATAATAGATGATGAGCAATTTTCAATTTTTAAAAATGATTCAGAGCTTTTTAGTAAGTCAGTTATTGAATTAGAAAAAAATTGGCGAGAGACTTCTCATGCTATTCAATCTATAAGAGATAACAAAGAAATTGCAAACTCTGAACTAAGTCTGCTTGATGATGAAAATTTTCAAGGACTTAAAAGCAATATCTCGTTTGATGAAAATGAGCTTAAGCATATCAACATCAAAAGAACAAAGCCTAAAGTGGCAATCTTAAGAGAACAGGGCGTAAATGGACAAAATGAAATGGCAGCTGCTTTTACCCTTGCAGGCTTCAATGCTTTTGATGTTCATATGCAAGACCTTCTTGATGGAAATACAAATTTAAAGGACTTTCAGGGTATGGCAGTATGTGGTGGTTTCTCATACGGTGATGTTCTGGGTGCTGGAGGAGGCTGGTCAAAAACTATTTTGTACAACAATCTTGTTAAAGATCAATTTCAAGAATTTTTCANTGATGAAAAAGTTTTCACATTAGGTGTATGTAACGGATGCCAGATGCTCTCAAATTTAAAAGATATTATTCCAGGAGCTGAATTTTGGCCAAGTTTTGAAAGAAATTTATCAGATCAATTTGAAGCCCGTTTGGCTCAAGTAAAAATTTCAAAAACAGAGTCNGTTCTTTTAGATGGGATGGAGNATTGGNTGATACCAGTTGCATCAGCTCATGGAGAAGGAAGAGCTCAATTTAATAATAATGATCTTNAGGAATTAGAAAANTCNAATCAAATAGCNATGCATTTTGTTGATTCATNAGAAAACTCATCTGAAATATANCCTATTAATCCAAACGGCTCACCTAATGGCATAACAGGTATTACAGCTTCTAATGGTAGAGTTACCANTATGATGCCCCATCCNGAAAGAGTTTTTAGAAAAGTTCAACTAAGTTGGCACAGAAAAGACTGGAATGAGTACTCTCCTTGGATGCAAATTTTTATAAATGCAAAAAAATTTAGCGATAAAAATTAATTACCAAAGTTTTATATCTTCTTCTCTAAAAATAAAATCGCCTTTTTTGAGATCCTCAATATAGTACTCAAGTGTTTTTTTAACAGTAGGAAAGGCTATTTCNTCCCATAAAATTTCATCAATATCAAATAGCCTCACATCTGAACTTTCAAAAGTTGGACCATAGTTATCATCTAAAAGATCAGCTAAAAAAAACATATGCACTTGATTAATATGAGGCAGACTAAACATTGAATATGCCATTTTAATTTTTGCCTTTGAACCAGTTTCTTCAAAAGTTTCTCTAATAGCACCTTCTTGGAGAGTTTCAGCATTNTCCATAAAACCAGCAGGTANNGTCCATAAACCTTTACGAGGATTGATATCTCTTTTTGCCATTAGTATTTTGTTATCTCTTATACATAACGCGCCAACAACATTGTTTGGATTCGTGTAGAAGATTGAATCACAGTCTTGGCAGCAATATCTTTTAATATTGTCATGTTCTGGAATCATAAATTCCAGGTTTGAGCTGCCGCAATTAGAACAATATTTCAATTTCCTTCCTTATTTAAAGATTATAGATACTTTAGACGTTAAAATTATCCATATGATTAACAGCATAAAGCAAAAACTTGAACAAATAAATCTCATTGATACTACTGATCATAAAAAAGCTGGTGTGATGATTATTCTTTTACAAAATGATAATGATAGTGGCATCAAAATTTTATTTACTAAACGGTCTTCAAGTCTATCAACTCACTCTGGTGAGGTAAGTTTTCCTGGAGGNAANTGGGAGGAAGGCGATAAAGACCTTTATGAAACTGCTTTAAGAGAAAGTAATGAGGAAATAAATTTAGATACAGAGAATTTAAAAAAATTAGGTGCACTTAATTATTTAATATCGCGACATAAGATCGAAGTTCATCCATATGTAGGACATCTTATAAAGAATCAAGATTTCAAGGGAAATTATGAGATAGATGAGATATTTACAGTACCTTTAGAATTTCTAATGGAACCTGAAAACATAACCTATAACGAATTCAAAAAAAATGATTTAAAACTATATATTCCTAGTTGGGTTTATAATGGTAATAAAATTTGGGGCCTCACAGCCATGATAGCAGCNGATTTTTTGAATATTTGTTTTGATGCTGCCATAAAAACTGACTTTGATTTAATAAGAAAATACGATGAAAATTAATCTGGGTGACAAAAAAATTAAAACTGAGGGAGATGACTTTTGGATTGCTCCAAACGCAACTGTTATTGGAGACATAATCTTAAAAAAAGATGCAAGTATATGGTTCAATGCAGTTTTAAGAGGTGATAATGAACCAATTGAAATTGGTGAGGGCTCTAACGTTCAGGATGGCGCAATTTTACATACAGATCCTGGATTTAAGTGTACTATCGGCAAGATGGTAACTGTTGGACACATGGCTATGCTTCATGGATGCACTATTGGTGACGGAAGTTTGATAGGAATTGGTTCTGTAGTTTTAAACGGAGCTAAAATAGGAAAAAATTGCATTATCGGGTCCAAGGCACTAGTTACAGAAGGCATGGAAGTGCCTGATGGTTCAATGGTTTTAGGCATTCCAGGAAAAATTAAAAAGGTTCTTAGCGAAGAAGAACAAAGCGTTGTTTCTATTGGTGCTTCTCATTACGTAGAAAATTACAAAAAATATAAGCAAATAATGAATTCAGATGAAAACAAGTGATATTAGAAAAGCTTTTTTAGATTTTTTTAATTCAAAGAATCATGAAGTTGTTGCTTCAAGCTCTCTAGTTCCGTCAAATGATGAAACTTTATTATTTACAAANGCAGGAATGGTGCAGTTTAAGGATGTCTTCTTAGGGACTGAGACTAAAAATTTTAANCGAGCTGCAACNTCACAAAGATGTATCAGAGCTGGAGGCAAGCACAATGATTTAGAAAATGTTGGTTATACCTTAAGACACCATACATTTTTTGAAATGTTGGGTAATTTTAGTTTTGGAGACTATTTCAAAGAAGATGCTATTAAATTCGCGTGGGAATTTTTAACAGANGAACTTAAGCTAGATAAAGAAAAATTATGGATCACTGTTTATAAAGACGATGATGAGGCTGAAGAAATTTGGAAAAATATTATTGGAATTGATCCAGGCAGAATAGCTAGATTAGGTGATGATGATAATTTTTGGTCTATGGGTGATACAGGACCATGTGGACCATGCTCTGAAATATTTTATGACCATGGAGAACACATTGATGGAACACCTCCAGGGGCCGAAGGTGATGAAGGTGATAGATTTATCGAAATATGGAATCTTGTCTTTATGCAATTTAATAGAGATGAAAGTGGAAAAATGGAACCACTTCCAAAACCATCTGTTGATACTGGAATGGGATTAGAAAGAATTGCAGCGGTTCTACAGAGCGTTAATTCAAATTATGAAACGGATGTTTTTAAAGATTTAATCAATGCTTCAGAAAAAATACTTGGCAGCGAAGGAAGTACATCTCACAAAGTTATTGCTGATCATATTCGATCAAGTGTTTTTTTAATATCTGATGGAGTAATTCCTGAAAAAGAAGGAAGAGGCTATGTCTTGAGAAGAATAATGAGAAGAGGCATCAGACATGGATATAAAATTGGTGCCAAAAAACCATTTATGCATTTACTTGTAAAAGATTTAATAAAACTAATGAATTCTGCTTACCCAGAATTAAAGAAAAAACAAAAAGATATTATTGAATTAATTAAGAATGAAGAGATTAAATTCTTTGAAACGCTTGAGACAGGAATAGAAATACTTGAAGACACTATTTCCAATATGAAAAATAAAACTCTGTCTGGCGATGTAGTTTTTAAATTACATGACACTTATGGTTTTCCATTTGATTTGACTGCAGATATTGCAAGAGAAAAACAGCTTGATATTGACGAAAAAAGATTCAATGAGTGCATGAATCAACAAAAACAAACCTCGAAAGCATCAAGCAGTTTTGTATCTTCGCTCCCAGCAGCATCTGGAATTGAAGAGACTAAATTTTTAGGTTACGAAAATTTAGAGTCTGATTCAAAAGTTTTGGTTATTTGGAAAGATCAGGAAAGAATAGATGCAGCTANGAATAAAGAGGAAATATTTTTTGCATGTAATCAAACACCTTTTTATGCTGAAGCTGGTGGACAAATTGGAGATAAAGGAAAATTTGCATCTCAATCGTCAACTGGTAGTATTTTAGATTGTAAGAAACAAGGTAAAGTATATATTCATAAGGCAATTGTTGACAAAGGAAGCATTAAAACCGGTGACGTTATTAAAATGAGTGTTGAAAAAGAAAAAAGGTCTGCAATTGCTATACATCATTCATCAACTCATTTAGTTCATGCAGCATTAAGAGCGGTTTTGGGTGATCATGTTCAACAAAAGGGGTCCTTGGTTGACGAAAATAAACTTAGATTTGATTTTTCTCACACTAAACCACTTACGAAAGAAGAAATTACTAAGATTGAGGATATTGTAAATAAAGAGGCCCTAAAAAATCTCGAAGTAAAAACTGAATTAATGAAATTAGATGATGCTCTTAAGTCTGGAGCTATGGCATTGTTTGGAGAAAAATATGATGATGATGTAAGAGTTCTTACTATGGGAGAAAACTCATATTCGGTAGAACTATGTGGTGGAACTCATGTCAATCGAACAGGAGATATAGGATTTTTTGTAATTACAAACCAATCAAGTGTTGCTTCAGGAATTAGAAGAATTGAAGCATTGGCAGGGTCAAAGTCTATTGAGCATGTTAAAAAATTAAGGGACGTTAATTTATCTTTACAAAATTCTCTTAACGTATCAGCTGATGAACTTCAAGAAAANGTAAATTCTTTGATTGANGANAATAAGAAATTAAAGAAATCTTCAAAGAGCAAAAGTGCCAAGAAATCAGTAATTTCATCAGAAATGCATGAATTTGGCGATTGGAAATTAATTGTTGAGCAAGTAGATGTTGAGGATACTAAAGATTTAAGGTCTCTTGCTGATGAACAGAAAAATACAAATGAAAAATTATGCGTAGTTATTTTTACAGAGTCATCAAATAAAATTGCTTTAGTCTGTGGAGTTACAAAAAATCTAACTGAATCTTTATCAGCAAAAGAAGTTGTATCTGAGTTATCTAATCAAATTAATGGTAAAGGTGGAGGTAGATCTGATTTTGCCCAAGGTGCTGGCGAAACAGATAATATTAAAGATTTCGTGACTTCTATTCCAAATTCAGTAAAATCCCTCGCAAAATAGAAAATACTATGTCTGAAATTGTTGTTCAAAAATTTGGAGGTACATCTGTTGGAACAGTCGACAGGATAGATTCTGTAGCTGAAATAATTAAAAACGCCTCTAAATCAAACAAAATAGTTGTTGTAGTCTCGGCAATGGGTGGTGAGACAAATAGACTTGTTGATTTAGCTAAAGCGTTTGGAGATGATCCTGACAAAAGAGAATTTGATGCCTTAGTATCTACAGGTGAAACAGTAAGTTCCGCTCTATTAACTATGGCACTTCATTCTAAAGGAGTAAAAGCAAAATCATTTTCGGCATCTCAAATTTCTATGAGAACCACTAGTTCATACTCTAAAGCAAAAATTCTTGATGTAGATGCTAAGAAAATTTTAGATGTTGTTGAAAACGATACGATTCCAATTATTACAGGTTTTCAAGGAGTGACAGAGGGTGGCGATGTGACAACTCTTGGCAGAGGAGGGTCTGATACAACAGCAGTAGCTATTGCAGCTCAAATTGCAGCAACTAGATGTGACATATTTACAGATGTTGATGGAATTTTTACCACAGACCCTGGTGTAGTTCCTAATGCAAAAAAATTAGATTCAATTACAATGGAAGAGATGCTTGAGCTTGCAGGTCAGGGTGCAAAAGTCGTGCAAACTAGAGCAGTAGAATTTGCTAATAAATACAAGGTTCCAGTAAGAGTTTTATCAAGNTTTAATGATGGAAATGGAACTTTAATTTCATTAAAGGATGAAAGTATGGAAAATGCATTAGTATCAGGAATAGCATTTCAAAAAGATCAGGTAAAGTTTACCCTTCATAGTGTTGGAGATACTCCTGGTACAGCTTTCAAGATACTTGGACCAATAAGTGATGCAGAAATAGAAGTCGATGTTATTGTTCAAAATGTAAGTATTGACGATAAAACAGATTTTACTTTTACCGTATCAAATGAAGACAAAGAATCAGTTGAAAAGATACTCACAGACCTCAAAACTGAAGTTGACTACAAAGAGGTAATAATCAATTCAGACATTGCAAAAGTTTCTCTTGTTGGAGCNGGAATGAGATCNCAAGCNGGNGTTGCAAGNAANGCTTTCAAAGCTCTTTCAGANAACGATGTNAACATTCAAATTATNTGTACATCTGAAATTAAGATTACAATGGTTATNGATGAAGCATTGGTTGATAAAGCAGTTAATGTNCTTCATGAAGAGTTTGAACTTGAAAAATAAATGTACGACATAATTTTAAAAAATTGCAACATTGTTAATGAAAATCAGATCAAAGANTCAGATATTGCTATCAAAAATCAAAGAATAGATTTAATTTCAACTTCCATAGATTCCGAAGCTAGAGAAGTAATAGATTTAAATGGTAGATATGTAATACCNGGATTGATTGANGATCAGGTCCATTTTAGAGAACCTGGANTAACTCANAAAGGTGACATAGCAACAGAATCAAAGGCTGGTCTTGCTGGAGGTGTAACTAGTTTCTTTGAAATGCCAAATGTAAATCCAACNACTACNACAAATGAAAANNTAACAAAGAAGTTTGAATTGGCTAGTACCAGAGCTCTTTCTAATTACAGTTTTCATCTTGGAGCAAGTAATACAAATATTGAAGAAATTAAAAAGGTTGATATTAATCAGGCATCAGCACTTAAAGTTTTTATGGGAGCCTCTTTTGGAGAAATGCTTGTTGATGATATTGATGCACTTGATGACATTTTTAACTACTCACCATTGATAGTTGTAACGCATTGTGAAGATCAAAAAACTGTAAAGAAAAATGAAGANATATATNTAAATAAATATGGAGAAGATTTGTGTGCTGAACATCATCATTTAATAAGAGATGTTGATAGTTGNTATTTATCAAGCTCATTNGCAGTNGATTTNGCNAAAAAATATNATNCTGATCTNCANGTATTCCATTTAACAACNGAGAAAGAAATGGAANTATTTACACCAGGTAAAGTTGATGGCAAAAAAATTACTGCAGAGGTNTGCGTTCACCANATGTACTTTAANGAATCNAGATATGCAGATCTTGGNAANCAGATNAAATGTAATCCATCAATAAAATTTGAGTCTGACAGGCTTGCGCTTATAGACGCATTGCTTCAGGACAAGATTGATATTATTGCGACCGACCATGCTCCTCACACATGGGAGGAAAAAAATCAAAGCTATTCTAAGGCACCTGCTGGACTTCCTCTTGTTCAACATGGCATGCAAATACTAATGGATTTTTATCATCAAGATATTTTATCGCTTGAAACAATAGTTCAGAAAACAAGTCATAATGTTGCTAACAGATTTCAAGTTAAAGACAGAGGATATATTAGAGAAGGATATTATGCTGACCTTGCAGTTTTAGATTTAAATACTCCATATACAGTATCTCAAGATAACATTTTGTATAAATGTGGCTGGTCTCCTTTTGATGGACATACATTTAAATCTTCTATATTTATGACTATTGTTAATGGTAATGTTGCTTTCAAAGATGGCAAAGTTGAAGAAAACTTACCAAACGGTATGCAAATAGAATTCGATAGATAATTTAGTTATCTTTATATTTTCAAAGAGTTATAATCCCTCTTCTTAAATACAAATAGGAGAGTTGGCTGAGTGGTCGAAAGCGCCTCCCTGCTAAGGAGGTAACTGGGCAACTGGTTCGAGGGTTCGAATCCCTCACTCTCCGCCAGATATATGGTTTAATAAGTTATGAGTAGTGAAGCAATTAAAAAATTCTTAGATGGTTTTTCAGTTGAAGTAACACCAAAGGCTGCATCTAAAATAGAAAATTTTGAAGATTATATTCCTTCAGGGACCCTTGTATATATTGCACATATCGAAGGGACTCCGATTGAAGAGATGGTTGAAACAGCTAAGAAAATTAATGATCAAGGCTTTTGTGCAATGCCTCATTTTCCTGCAAGAATTATCAAGGATAAGAATGTGCTTGAAGACTGGATTTCTAGATATAAAAATGAAGCTAATGTTTCAAATGCGCTCTTAATTGCTGGCGGTGCAAATAAACCATACGGACAATATGATTCTTCAATTCAACTAATAGAATCTGAACTATTTGATAAAGCAGATTTTAATAATCTTCATATCGCTGGACATCCTGAAGGTAGTATGGATATTGATCCCGATGGATCAACAACCAATGTTGATCAAGCGCTGTCTTGGAAAAACGAATTTAGTAAGCGAACTGATGCAAATATGGCAATCACTACACAGTTTAGTTTCGATGCAAGTTCTGTAATTAGCTGGGCAAATAACATAAAAGAAGCCGGCATTGATATCCCTGTACATATTGGCATAGCTGGCCCTGCAAAATTACAGACACTACTTAGATATTCGATTGAATGTGGTGTTGGAGCTTCTATTAAAATAATTCAGAAACGTGCAAAGGATTTAACTAAATTGCTTTTGCCATATAAGCCAACGAATATCATCACAGAATTAGCAACTTATAAAGCTAATAATCCTTCATTTAATATTGAAAAAGTTCATTTCTTCCCGCTAGGTGGAATCAAACAAGTATCAGATTTCGTAAAAGAAGCCTG